>OGCO01000908.1_pt1 | contig 48074 bp, 72 predicted proteins | sample 1570171 | NCBI WGS metagenome assembly OGCO01 (sample SAMEA4370583, study PRJEB24528) | human gut metagenome
AGTTGGTTAGAGCAACCGGCTCATAACCGGTCGGTCCTGGGTTCGAGTCCCAGAGGGTCCATTGGGGCTGTTTACTACAGTTGTTTACAGTCAAACAGAAATAGCGTTAGCTCAGCATTAAGCTGGGCTTAAACTAGTTTATAGAGGTAAGAATTATAAAGCAAGGAGAAGTAACTTTGGTACATAGAGAAACTAAATCAGGATTGACAGCAAATGAGTTGAGACAAGAACAAGGTCTGATTTTACTTTCATGTTGGACTAGAGATGGTTTATCAAAAGATGCTATTGCAGAGAAGTTAGGTATAGCAAGAATGACTTTGTACAATTGGGAAGAGAAATATCCAGAGATAAAAGAAGCACTCAGCAAGAGCAAAGAAATAATTGATTATGAGGTTGAAAATGCATTGTTAAAAGCAGCTTTAGGTTATAGGGCAGTAGAAACAAAAACAATCATCTCAGGTTCTCAGAATAAATCAGGAAATAGAGTAGTAAAGATTGAGAAAGTAGAAAAAGAAGTAGGCCCAAATGTAACAGCTTGTCTTGCTTGGTTAAACAACAAAAAGCCAAAAGAGTGGCATAAGAATAGAGAAAATGAAGTAGAAATAAGTGACGAGATGAATAACGTTACAATCAATATAATAAAGCACAGAGATAAAGAAGAAGACTTAGATGAGTGGAAGGACATAGATACTTCAGAAGATGACTGGAGTGAGTTTGAAGATTCAGAAGAGTAATACAGAAGTATAGTTCAGAATAAGCTAAAGAAAGTATAAGGGAATCTAATTATTAATATATATAGATATATATAATATAATAGTTTAAACAGAAAGGAGGTATAAATCAAGTGAATATAACAAAAGAAGTATCACCAGCGTTTTTTGACTTCATGTCTGATTGGGACTATAAAACTTACTTGTGTGTAGGTGGATATGGAAGCGGTAAGAGTTATCATATAGCATTCAAGATTATACTGAAGCTACTAAGTGAGAAAAGAAAAGCTTTAGTTGTAAGAGAAGTATATGATACATTGAGTGAGAGCTGCTATGACTTGTTTATTGAGATTCTCTCAGATATGAATTTATTTACAGATGATACAGCTGAATGGAGAAAGAAAAAGAACTTAGTGCTTGGTTTAAAATCTCCTATGCAGTTAAAGTTTCCAAATGGTTCAAGAGTAATATTCAAAGGAATGGATAAACCTGCTAAGTTAAAATCAATCAATGGTGTAAGTATAGTATGGTTAGAGGAATGCAGTGAAATAAAGTATGACGGTTACAAAGAGTTGCTAGGACGTTTAAGAACACCAGGTATAAAGTTACATTTCATATTAAGCTGCAATCCAGTAGGAAAAGAGAACTGGGTATATAGGCATTTCTTTATTCGTTTAGATGATGATGGAAATGAGAAGATTATTCTGGATGATGAAGAGTTATATGCTAAAAAGTGTATGATTAGAAATGGAGTATACTATTTCCATACAGTGCCAGAAGATAATGTGTTCTTACCAAAAGACTATCTCAAGACATTAGATGAGATAAAAGACTACGATGAGCCATTATGGAGAGTAGCAAGGCTTGGAAGGTTTGGTGCAAATGGTACTAGAGTACTTCCTCAGATTGTAATAGCTAATAGTGCTAAGTTATTCAAAGATGCTATTCGTTCTTTAGGTGATGAGAACAGGTACTTTGGATTTGATTTTGGTTTTGAAGAATCATACAATGCTGTAATAAGTATGTCAGTAGACCAGAAGAATAGTATCTTGTACATATATGATGAGATATACATGAATCACATTACAGATGATATGTTTGCACAAGAGCCTAAGATGCAAGAGTTAAAGAAGAACATCAAAATGTATGCAGCAAAGGGCGTACATAAAATGATAGTAGCTGATAATGAAGACCCGAAAGCTATTCAGTACTACAGGCAATGTGGTTTTAGTATAAGAGCATGTAAGAATAAGTTTGCAGGTTCCAGGTTATCAAATACAAGAAAGATAAAACGGTTTAAGAAAATAATCATAAGTCCATTGTGTAAGAATACAATAAGAGAGCTTAAGGATTTGACGTATAAGAAAGATAGCAAAGGAAATGTTATTTACGATCAATTCAATATAGACCCTCATACGTTTTCAGCTATATGGTATGCTCTTGATACTGTGACTGTAGCTGATGTGAAAGAAAGAAAGTTCAATAGCAAAGCAGTAGCATAGAATAGAAAGGAGGGCATATGTCAATGGTAGAAGTAATAGGATTGCTTGTAGGTTTGTGTACTTTGTTAGGTTTCTTAGGTAAACTTATAATGACGATAGGTAACTTAAATTATACCATACAGAGTACGAACGATTCTTTGAGTAAAATTGAGGATGACTTCAATGCAAAGTACAAGCACAATTCAGAATCTCACAAAAAGATATGGGAGCACAACTTAGAACAAGATGATAGGTTAGAAGACCACGAAGTGAGAATAAGCTTAATAGAAGAAAAGAATAATATGCAAGTTGGAAGGAGGGATAAAAAATGAGCAGATTAAAAGTTTCAAATTCAGTTATTGCAAGAACTGTAGTATTAGTATTTGCTTTAACTAATCAGGTACTTACAATGTCAGGATGGAATCCGTTACCGTTTTCTGAGGAAGATGTATATACTGGTTGTACATTGTTACTGACTGTATGTGCATCACTGGTTGCATGGTGGCATGACAATCCGGTAACGCAAAAGGCATTGCAGAATATAGAACATGATAAGCGTCTGAGAATTGAGGAAGAAGAAAGAAATCTTAAAAGCTGTAACGATTGCAACAAAGAGGAGGGATAACGATGAGCAAAGTGACGTCAGCAGAAGTTGTTGCTAAAGCTGTTGAGTTCTATGGTGCGAATGAGAATGATGGTTCTTATAAGAAGATAGTTGATATCTACAATGAATATTTGCCGCATCCCAGAGGGTACAAAGTAACGTATACTGATTCATGGTGTGCTACTTACGTTTCGGCAGTTGCTATTCTTTTAGGTTGTACAGATATTATACCAGTAGAATGCGGCTGTGAAGAAATGATAAAGCTGTTTAAAAGCATTGGATGCTGGATTGAGGATGACAGTTATATACCTTCAGAAGGTGATGTTATCTTTTATGACTGGCAAGACAGTGGTGTAGGAGATAACAAAGGGCATTCAGATCATGTCGGTTATGTTGTTAGTGTAAGCAAGAACGCTATAAAAGTAATCGAAGGTAATAAAGATGACAAGGTGATGTACCGCTACATAAATGTGAATGGTAAGTTTATCAGAGGTTATGGTGTTCCAAAGTATGCAAAAGCAAATGATGTTGCTATTGAAGGCAATAAACCTATATCAACTGGTAATACAAAGGTTAAAATTACAGCATCAGCATTAACAATTAGAGAAACGCCAAAAGGTAAAGATACTGGAAAGCGGTACTACTATGGTGAAAAGATTGTTCCACTTGAGAAAGCTTTTGCAAATGGAGAACCATGGTTTAGAACAAACAAAGGTTGGATTTCAGCTAAGTACCTTGAAGGATGGATTCTTGAGGATGGTAAATGGTGGTATCTTACAAAAGGGTATACATACCCAACAGGAAAGTTTGAAGTGATAGATGGTAAATGCTATTGCTTCGATTGCGAAGGATGGATGTTGACATCTGATAGAATAAAACCAGATGGGGAAGTAATTTTAATTTAAGGAGGAAAACAAATGTTGACTGAAGCAGAGAATATGGCACAGCAGGAAAGGCAGTCCATAGAAGTTTATACAGCTTTCAACAAAATTCCTTATGGTCTCATCAGTGAAGAGATTGAGGGTTCGTCAAGTGAAATTTTGACTGAGCTTACCGATATATGCAAGTATTATGATGCATATAGAAAAGGTGTTAAGTTTACACCTGAAGGTTCTAATGGAGATTATGTGCCTGCAACTTTGAGGTATAAACTCTCTGCTTCATTGATTGATAAAGAGGCAAGATTTCTATTTGCCGAAACACCAGATATCATTATTGAATCGAAAGGTGATGTAGGCAAAACAACAGACGAAGCAAAGAAAAATATATCAAACTTATATGAACTGATAAAAACAATATTAGATAAGAATAATTTTGAAGACAGCTTACTTAAAGGTGCAAAGGATTGTTTTATTGGCAAAAGAGTAGCAGCACTGGTAAACTTCAACGAAGAAGATGGTGTTACAATCACGTTCCTTCCAAGTACACAGTTCATATATGAAACAAAGCCAGGAAGTTCAAAAGTATTAACAAAGTTTGTTTGCTTCGAAATACTTAAAGAATCCGTAACACTGAGCGAAAAGAAAGTATTTAAAAAGAAGTATGAATTAAGTGATGACGGCAAAGTATATCTTGAAGAAAAACTGTATAATGGTGCTGGTGTAGAACTTGAAGAAGTGACAGCTTATCAGGAGATAATGCTTAAAAAAATACCAGCTGTAATATTTATAAATGATGGCTTATCTGGAGATGAATCCGGTGAGTCAGAGATTGAGAATATTCTTGAATATGAGAAATGGTTCTCAAAGCTTTCTAACTCTGACGTTGATGCAGAAAGAAAGTCTATGAACCCCGTAAGATATACAGTTGATATGGATAGCAATTCAACCAAAAAGCTGTCAACATCAGCTGGTTCATTCTGGGATTTAATGTCAGACCAAAACTTAGAGAGTTCTTCTCCTCAAGTTGGTATGCTTGAGCCAAGCATGAATTTTAGTGAGAGTTTAAAGACTACACTGGAAAGAATTAAAACGACATCATATGAGCAGTTGGATATGCCAAATATAAATCTTGAAACAATGATAGGTTCAATTACTTCAGGCAAAGCACTTAAAGCTGTTTATTGGCCATTGATTATAAGATGCAAAGAAAAGATGAAAATGTGGGGGCCAGGAATAAGAGAGGTAATTAACATAATCGTTGAAGGTTCTATGGTTTATCCAAACTGCATTAAACAATATACGGATAATGCTTTGGTTCCAGTAGCTTATGAGGTAAACGTAGTACAGAATATACCTATTCCTGAAGATGAGACTGAAGAAAAGAATATGGATTTATCTGAGGTTGATTCTAAAGTAATGAGCCGCAAGACATATATGAAGAAATGGCATCAATTGTCTGATGCAGAAGTTGAAGAGGAACTTAAACAGATTGCTTTGGAAAGGCAGTTGCTTGAAGATAGTTTCTCAGCCCCTATTGCTGGTGAAGACGTACCACCATATCCTGAAGAGTAATATACTAGAAGTCACCAGAAGCCCCAGGATTGATTTTGATTGTAATAACTATAAAAATATATGGGCAAAACATTACAAACAATTCTGAGGGTTTCTGATGATTCCAGAAAGGTAGGTGTAATAATGGCAAATAAGATAAAATATCAAAACAAACTGAAAATGAAAAATGCTGAGAAAGCAAGGGATGCCATTACTGCATCTCAAAAGAAAGAAATAGCAAAGTTATATGAAAAATGGGCAGATGAAATAAAAGCTAAAGCAGAAATGTTTAAGCATAAAACAACGCCAAGTTCTGTAGTATCAGAGAAACAAATGAAAGAACTAGAAAAGATGCTGAAGGCCACAAGTCAGAATGTGTCAAACGAGGTTTATGAAAAAATAAAAGAAAATATTTACAAAGTAGCAAGTGCTGTAATAGAATCAGATAAGGAATGGTTAAAAAGTCTTGGGTTTTATTTCGGTGATAAAGGTTTTAATGCTCTGTTCAATAATGTACCAGATACCATAGTAAGAAAATTAGTTACAGGGCATATATATGATTCAGGATGGAGTCTTAGTAAAGCTATATGGGGTGACAATGAAGCTACATTAAGCCACCTATATGAAATAGTAGCCGGTGGTGTAGCAAAGAATCAAAGCATATATGAAATAGCTAAAGACATTGAAAAAGTAGTTAGACCAAGTGCAAAGAAGCCATGGAATCTTACAGACAAAGATGGAAGAAAAATTTATCCTAGACAGGTTGATTACAGTTCACAAAGATTGGCAAGAACGCTGGTGCAACATAGTTATCAGCAAAGTTTTACAGAAACTACAAAAGACAATCCGTTTATAACAGAGTATATATGGCGAAGTAATGGCAGTAGAGTTTGCGAGATATGCAAAGCAAGAGATGGAAAAAGGTTTAAAAAAGATGAACTGCCATTAGACCACCCAAACGGAATGTGTACAATGGAGCCAGTAGTAAGCAGAACAATGGTTGATGATATTGCTAATTGGTATAATAGTCCTAATGGCACATATCCAAATATTGACAAATTTGCTAAGAAGTTAGGGTATAAAAATAAATAAAAAAACTATTTACAAATATAAAGTTATATGTTATAATATATTATATCAAATAAAACAAAACAAAATCAAATTACTTAGAAGAGTAAAACAAAATAATGAAATTGGTAAACAACAATAAAGGAATTTATTTTGAGGGAAATATTTACATGTACAACACAACAGATGAAGCTAAGAAAGCTATGAACATGATTGAAACAACTAGCAAGTTTGTTGAAGTAAATGTTCATAAAGTTATGTTTGATACATGTAAAGAAATCACAGGCATTATGTTCTAATTTTTAAAATAAAAAGTTAAATTGTTTAGATAAGCAATGTCGGTAGCAATACCGGCTTTGTTTTGGTTTAAAGCAAAGGAGAAAAGTTATGGAGAAATTACAAATTCCATTTATTTGCTCAGAATGCAAAAGAAATTTCGTACTGAATAACAATGTGGTGAAAAAACTGTCAGTGATTATTGATGGCGAAATGATAGACCTTACGTATTTCGATTGCGAATGTGGAAAAAGGTATTTTGTTCAGGTGGACAATGATGAAACAAGATCTATTCTGAGAAGAATTACTGCAGTTGTTGCAGTAATTTCTGGTGCAAAATCAGAAGGAAAAGGCGCAAAGAGAAAATACTCAGCAAGGTATAAAGTGTTATCCGGAAAACTTAAAAGAAGACGGTTTGAGCTGATGAAAAAGTATGAAGGAAAAGCATATTTTGATTCAGAGAAAAAGGAAAACGTTGAGATACATTTTAGTGTGTAAGCCTGCTGTTTAATATAAATACCTGTATTCAGGATTTTAAATGTACCACAGCAAGATGTGGAAAATAGAAAGGAGAAAATAAAATGGGTGCAGAGAACAAAGAGCTTGATGAAGAGTTAGAAGATGAGACCCTTGATAATGAGGGAACAGAAGACCAGACAGATGAAGATACTGGAGCCGATGATGGAAAAGGCAAAGACGAAACAAACAAAGAAAAGACTTTTACGCAGGCTCAGGTAACAAGGATGATGTCCAAGGAAAAGAAACAGGGTAAGAACTCTGTGTATAAGGAATTGGGTATCGATCCGAAAGACACCAAAATGATTGCTATGTTCAAAGCTTTTGTAAACAGCCAGAAGTCAGATGAAGACATTGCTGCCGAGAATAAAGCTGAGAATGATGCAAAGCTTGCAGAGGCAGAGAGAAAAGCACTTACCGCTGAGTTAAAAGCGGAAGCCATGATGATGGGTGTTAAAACACAGTACGTTGAAGATATTGTTACACTGGCAATGTCTAAGATGACTGATGAAGATGCAGATGCCAAAGTTATCATGGGAGAGTTTAAGAAGAAATACCCAGTATGGTTTGGTGAAGGTTCTGATGAAGATGATTCAGAATCAACCGGAAAGAAAGGTACAGGTTCTTCTGTTAGCAACAAAGATAAGAACAACAAGGGTGAAAAAAATAAAAGCCTTGGAGCCAGATTAGCTGCTCAGAGAAAACAGCAGAATGATTCAAATAAGAGCAGCTTTTGGAGTTAAAGAAGGAGGTTGAAAGAATGTTAAACAAATCTGGAATCACAAAAACAACAGCGGTAAATGTAAATCAGATTCTTCTCAATGTAGAGCATCAGGTTTCAGTTGGCTGTATCGTAAAGAAAGATGCATCTGCTATTGTTCCAGCAGGTACACCAATAAAGATTGACTTAAAGAATCTTCAGACACCGGCAGAAATTGCAGATGAAAGCACTAACGAAATGAATGCAGTACTTCTGCATGATGTTGATGCAAGAACTGCAAATGCAAACGGAACAGCTCTGATTTTTGGTTTTGTAAATCTTAACAGACTGGCTTCTGGTGTTGAAGCTAAGATTGATACAGCTCTTACAAATGTAAATGCAAGTAAGCTGATTACGTTCGTAAAGGCGTAAAGAAAGGAGAGGTAAACAGATGACAATATTTGACCTTATTACAAGTCAGGAATTGACAGCATATTGGGAGCAGCTTCCAGATGGTGATGTATATCCAGCGCAGGAGTTATTCCCGAACGATAAAAAGAGAGGCTTAACGCTCAAATGGCTTAAAGGTGCTTCCGGCCAGCCTATTGTATTAAAGACGTCTGCTTTTGATGCAGCGGCAGTTCCAAGACCGAGAATCGGATTCGACAAATTAAGTGCAGATATGCCGTACTTCAAAGAATCCAAGTATATTGATGAAGAGATGCGGCAGGAACTTAACATGGTTCTTGAAACCGGAAATCAGGCATACATCGATTCTATTATTTTAAGAATCTTTGATGACCAGACAGAACTTCTTAAAGGTGCAAGAGCTTCTCGTGAGAGAATGAGAATGATGGCTCTGACAACTGGTGTTATTTCTATGGCAGCAAATGGACAGACGTTTGCATATGATTATGGTGTAACACACAAAGGAAATGCAGCAGTTGACTGGGAGACGTCAGCAACATGTGACCCGATGGAAGACATGAGAAAAGCTATTGAGAAAATTTATGATGATACTGGTGCTGTTATCACAAGAGGTATGTGTGACAGAAAAACCTGGAGAGATCTGAGAAACAGTGATAAGATTAAGAAAGAAATCTTCGTGCTGACAAACGGCATGGGTGCTATTTCGGACAAGAAGTTATCACAGTATCTGCTGGATGAGCTGGGCATTGTACTTAAGGTAAATCCGTACAAGTACAAAGATGAGAAAGGTGTTACAACGCCTTACATGCCGACTGACACAGTTGTGTTATTCCCAGATGGCGCACTTGGAAAGACATGGTTTGGAACAACTCCGGCTGAGTCTGATTTAATGGCTTCTAAGGTTGCCAACGTATCTATCACAGATACAGGTGTTGCAGTAACTACAGTAGAGAAAGCAGACCCGGTTAATGTGGAAACAATCGTTTCTATGATTTGCCTGCCTGACTTCCCTATGGCAGATCAAGTTTATATCCTTGATACAAAAGCATAAGGAGGTAAAGGCATGATAATTATTACAAACGGAATTAATGAGTTTGAGGTTTCCAGAGGTGCTTACGAAAGCATCTTCCAGAAACAGGGTTATTCCATTGTTGTTGATACAGAAACAGAAGTTGTAGAAAACAACAAGGATGCAGTAGCAGCTGAGCCTGCAAAACAAGTTGACAAAGATGCTGAAGCTCTGATGGAAAAACCTATTTCACAGTGGACAAAAAACGAAGTAAAGAGCTTCATCGACAAAAAGAGAATTGATGTTTCCGGTATCACAAGCTTTAACGAGGTTAAAGACAGAGTGAGAAAATACATCGAAGAGGAGATGTAAGAAGGGAGGTGGCATTGATTGCCAGATTCTAAAGTGATTGACACAATCAAAAGAGAGGTGAGGGAAGAACAGTTCCCATACTTTAATGAAGATGATTTTACATATTATCTTGAAAAGAATAATGGTGATGCAAATGCCACCATTTATGAGATGCTTATCATTAAGTCTGAGGTATCAACGATAGCAGTTAGTGGATTGACTACGCAGGACACATCGGGTTACTTTAAGAGACTTGCATCAAAGTTCCGGCCTTCAAATTCTGGCATTCTTGGAGGTGATTAAATGAATATAAAATTCATGAAGCACCAAGTAAAAAATGAGATTGCCAGAAGCGGTCAGGAATATCAGTTTAAAAGAAAAAAAGAAAATAAGTACCACCAGATTGTGGGTGAAGAAGATATAGCCATTGTCAAAGGAATATACCATGAGACAAATGGTTATATTTCGTTATTAAAGGCAGATGCCTCAATTGTGCAAAGTAAAAAAGTTCCTACAATATTTACTTTGAAAGAAAATGCAGTAGGAATAGAACAGGGCGATTATACAGAAATTGATAGTAACAAATACAAGGTAACAGGCATTCTCGATATACAAAACTATGGCATAGTTGTTGATATATCTCTGGAAATGGAGGTGTAAATAATGGCTATGGAATTTGAGTTTAGCATGGATAATATAATTGATGGTGTAGCAAAAGTTGACAAGAAAGCTTTAGCTGCGTTGAATATGTTTGCATCAACCAAGTCAGAAGAGCTAGAGGCTTACGCAAAGCAAAATAGGCCGTGGAAGGATAGAACTGGAGCAGCTAAGGCTTTATTAACCAGTTATGTTGAAGACCTTCCGGATAGAATCAGAATCACTCTATCACATGGAGTAGATTATGGTATATGGCTTGAGCTTGCAAATGATGGAAACTACAGCATAATAAAGCCGACAATAAATATAAAGTCACCAGAGTTTTTTGAGCAGTTACAAGGTTTATTAGAAAAGATGGGAAAGTGATATCATGGAAGAAGTAGTAAAAAAAATCACTGATGAGTTATTGAAAGATGGTATTGATGTGTATCCTCCAGCATCGCACAAAGGTGAATGCAAAAGTCCATATTGTGTTGTAAAAGATGAAGGTGCAGCAAAGTTCCAGAATTTTTCAACTCAACGAAGAATGTACAGCATATATTGTCACGTCCCTATTGAAATGTATTTGGAACTTGATGATTTTGTAAAAAAGTGCAAAACAGCAGTAGAAAGATTGGCTCCTATGGTAATGCCAACAGGACTCGAGACGCCAAGCTTTCTTGACACAACGAATAGTGATTATTCGAAGAGTGTCGAGTATAGATGTTATGCAAGAAATAAGTTGATTTAGGAAGGAGGAGAAAGCATGTTAAAAAAAGGTAATGAGATACCTACAATAGACTGTGCTCTTGTAACCGTCAAGGTTAAAGATGATGCAAGCGGAAGAGAGTTAGCTCTTGATACAGCTAATAAGATTGAAGTCGAGGTTCAGACTTCTGAAACAGAAGCAATTAAGTTGGTTATTAAGAATAAGCTGAAAGCACAAAAAGGACAGCAGACAACTATCACAGGACATCGTATTACACTTACAGACAATGTATTTATTCCAGAACTTGCAGTTATTTTACAAGGTGGTAAGATTACTTGGGAAGGAACAGAGTATGAAAGTAAGGTTACGAAGTATGAGCCACCAGCTGCTGGTTCTGGTGAAAAAGGAAAAGTATTTGACCTGATTGCATATTCTGCAATTTATGATGCAGCAGCGGTTCTTGTTGGGTATGAAAAAATAACCTATCCGAACTGTCAGGGACAGCCATTCGGACTCAATTCGGAAGATAACGTATTCCGTGTATCTGAGTACACAATTGATTCAGCACCAGATGAAGGACAGGCACCATATACAATTGAGTATGTAAGCGCTCTTCCAGATGTTTCATAAAAGATAAATAAAAATAAAAAAAAAGGAGAGAAAAAGATGAGTGAGTTAAAAGTAACAAGGATTGAAGACCTTAAAGAATATGCAAAAGGACAGGTTGTAGAGCTTCCACCGTTTGCTGAAGGGCAGCCGCTTGTGGTTAGAATGTCAAGACCTTCTATGCTGGCAATGGTGGAAAAAGGAAGGATTCCCAACAGCCTGTTAGTTGTTGCCAACAAGCTTTTCATGGGTGGTTCTGATCTTGATACAGGCAATACAGACTTCTTAAAAGATATGAATGGTGTATTAAAAGAAATCTGTAGAGCATCATTAATTGAACCAACATATGAAGAGTTTGAGGATGCCGGAATAAGACTTACTGATGACCAGATGATGGCAATCTTCAGTTATTCTCAGAAGGGTGTAAAGGCCCTTGAATCCTTTCGTCAAAAGCCCAGAAATCTTAACAGTAATTGGACTAGCAAAGGAGTTCCAAAAAACCCCAGCAGAAATAATAAACCTCCAAAACACGTATGATGCATATTGTTTTAATTGTGCTTGTCTTTTTATCATAAACAAAATGAAGGATGGTGAAAAACCAAACTTCCGTAAATTTAAAACAGAAAATATGCATTATTCTAAGCCGTCTGATTTGTATAAAGATTTGATGAATTAGTAAGGAAGGAGGTGCTTATCAAATGGTGGATTTAGGGTCAGCTATAGGTTATTTAGATATCGATACATCTAAGTTTAAGCAAGGTTTTAAAGATGCTCTGGATGATGTAAAAAAGTTTAACGACGAACTTAAAGGCTCGAAAGAAAAGTTTAAAGTAGCAGCAGATGGAATGACAACAGCCGGTTCTGCTCTTACAAAAAATGTTACAGTTCCGATTCTTGGTGTTGGTACAGGAATGGTGCTGGCAGCAAGTAAATTTGACAAAGCATCTCAGTCTTTACAAATTAGCATAGGTGCAACAGATGAGAAGATGCAGTCTTTAGATGAGGTAATGAAAAGAGTTTATGAAAACAATTATGGAGAAGGTTTTGAAGATATAAGTGATGCACTTGAAGAAGTAAACAAACAGTTAGGTGATTTAAGTGAAGAAGAGCTTCAAAATGTTACGGAATCAGCTTTTGCATTTAGAGATGCGTTTGATGTAGATGTAGCAGAAAGTATAAGAACCGTTAACACGATTATGACTAACTTTGGCACAACATCTGAGGAAGCATTTGACTTAATGACTTGGGGCATGCAAAACGGACTTAATTTCTCAGATGAGTTGATTGATTCTATCAATGAGTATGGCCCGCAGTTTAAGAAGCTTGGGTTCAGTGCAGAAGAAATGTTCCAAATATTCCAAAAGGGTGCAGAAACTGGAGCATGGAACCTCGACAAAGTCGGCGATGCTGTGAAAGAGCTGTCAATTCGTGTTATAGATGGCAGTGATACTACTGTAGCCGGATTTGAGGCAATAGGGCTTAATGCTGATGAGATGGCAGCTAAGTTTTCTCAAGGTGGTGACAGTGCTAAGGAAGCATTTTATAAGGTTGTTTCCGCCCTTGGAGAAATGGAAGACCCATTGGCTCAAAATACAGCCGGGGTTAACCTGTTTGGTACTATGTGGGAGGATTTAGGTCCTGAAGTAGTTACTCAGTTAGGAAATATAAAGGATGCAACGTTAGATGTGTCTGGTGCTACGCAACAATTGAAAGATGAAGGCTACAATGATTTAGGAAGCATGATGGAAACATTAAGAAAAAATGTTTCTTTATTAGGTGTAGAATTTGGTGAGATATTGCTTCCGTATATTTTGGATTTTGTAGAATGGTTAACTAATATGATGCAAAGGCTTGCGGAGATGCCAGAAAGTGTTCAACAAGTTATTGTTGTGATAGGCTTAATAGTAGCTGCTGTAGGCCCTTTACTTTTATTGCTAGGAAACTTATCAAAAGCGTTATTGAGTATACATCAGCTAGTCGGTCTGATTGGGCCTCTTATTTCAGAATTAGGCTCGATATTTGCAGCTTTAACAGGCCCAATAGGTATTGCAATTGCCGCAATAGTTGGAATGTTTATAGCTTATCAGACTAATTTGTTTGGAATAAGAGATTTAGTTAACAGTGTGCTTTCATTTATAACAGGTTTGTGGGAAAGCAATTTCCTTAATATTCAAGACTATTTCTCATTGTTTTGGAATAACATAACAACGATACTGAATGCAGCTATAGCAATATTTAAAGAGATTGTTTCTGTATTTATGGCTGTTCTTACAGGTGACTGGCAGGCAGCATGGGATGGTATAAAAAATATATTCTCAATCATATGGGACACCATTATTCAGTTGCTTAAGAACTTCATTGAGAGTATTATAATTTTTATAACCAATACAGGCCCAAGAATGTTGCAAGCAGCAAAAGACCTGTTTAATAAAGCAAAAGACGGATTTACAGAAGTATGGAATCAAATTATAGAATGGTTTAGCCAAGTTGTAAATGACCCAGTAGGAACAGTATTAGGAATAGGGCAGGCGATGTTTGATGCAGGTAAAAATATATTCAATATGCTGTGGGATGGTATGAAAAGTATATGGAATAGTATTACAGGCTGGATAGATGATTCAGTTGAATGGCTGCTTGATAAAGTAAGGTTTTGGAAAGATAAAGCAAATGATATAAAGAAAGCACGACGTAAAGTAGAAGAAGCAGAAGACGATGATGATGGCCCAGATGGAAGCCATAGAAACGGTCTTGATTATGTTCCATATGATGGATATAGAGCTGAGCTGCATAAAGGTGAAAGAGTACTTACAGCTGAGGAAAATGCTAATTATGGAAAAGGTGGAAATACATACAATTTCTACAGTCCAAAAGCATTGACGCCAAAAGAAGCAGCAAGAGAGATGAAGAGAGCAGAAAGAGAAATTGCTTTAGGATTCAGTTAGGAAGGAGGTGAAGAAATATGATTGAATCTGTAAAGTTCAGAAATCTGGTTACAGGAAAAGAAATAGTAATGGATTCAGATAAAGGTGACTACCTACTAGATGTCGATGATGGCTCTGTTGACTGGGGAGAAGTTGAGGCAAAACACAATACTTATAACTTTCCTACACAGGTAGGTTCATATATTTCTTCAACCTCTTTAGAGGACAGAGAAGTGAGTTTCTTCGGCTATATAGTGTATAACAATACACAAGACTTCAGAAGGAAGAAAAAGATTCTGAGTACATTTATGAATCCATTACATGATATTGAGATACAGGCAAAAGGATATAGCTTGTTTGGCAAAGCACAAGCTAGTGTAAAATATGGAAAAGAATATAAGACAAACAATGGAGCATTTTGCAAGTTCACATTCTCGTTGTTATGTATCAAACCGTTATGGCAGACGTCAAGTCCATTAAACGTAAATATAGCTATTCTTCAGCCCAGATGGAGGTTTCCATGGATAATGGTAAAAGAAAAAGGAAAAGGTACAATCTTTGGAAAAAGAAGAAGAGCACTTTTGCAGCAGCTTACAAATAACGGAGCTATTCCAGTAGGAGTAAAAATATTGATTCATGCTTTGGGTATAGTAAGCAATCCAGAATTGAAGATTGTAGAAACGCAGGAGTTTGTGCATATCAACAAAACGCTTAGTGAAGGTGAGGATATAGAGATAAGCACAGCAGATGGTGAGAGATATATCAAAGGTAGAAAAGATGAAAATAGCCCATGGGAATCGTACCTTCAATACTTTGATTTAGACAGTTCTTGGATTCAAATTCCTGTAGGAACGGTTGCAATAGGTTTTGCCACTTATGAAAGTGAAGGAGTGCAAGACGATACTTACAAAAACATGAATATCAATGTATCATATCATGAAAAGATATTCAATCTGGAGGATGAGTAATATGGAAAAAAATATGAGAATGGAAATCATCAACCATAAATTTGAGAGGTTGGGTGTAATAAATAAATTTGATATGATACAGTACAATCCAAAATATTCCGACATAGGTTCATTTGAGTTAAGCTGTGCTTTAAACGAAGAAAACAAAAGCCTGATTGTTGAAGATAACATTTTGTGGATTGAAGATGGATATGCAGGAGTTATCCAATATATAGACAAATCTTCAAAGAATGAAATAAAAGTAAAAGGTAAATTGCTTTCGGTTGTTTTAAACTGGAGAACAGTTATAAAAACGTATGAAGCAAATAAACCACCAACAGAAATATTTGATGAACTTGTTAGGTTAAACTTCATGACTGATGGTGAAAGAAAGATTGAAGGTTTTACGTTTATAAACAACATAAATGATGATAAGACAGCTATAAGGTATCAGGTTACAGGTGAAGCATTATCTGACGTATTTCAGCCATTAAGTGAAACATATGATATAGGTTATGAAGTCTACTTAAACATGAAAGAAAAAGCATTTGAGTTTACTTTGTTTAGAGGTAGAGACCTTACAATTGATAACAAAGACGGAAATAAACCAGTAATATTTGGCACAGACTTCAACAACATTTTGACAAGCGAATATGTTTCAGATAAGAATAATTACAGAAATGTGGCATATGTTGCAGGTGAGGGTGAAGGAGAGAACAGGGTTGTTGTTGAAGTAAAGCAAACAGAATCAGCAGGTTTCTTCAGAAGAGAAATTGTAGTTGATGCAAGAGATCTCCAAAAAGCAAATAGCACAACAAAAATGACTGATGAAGAATATAACGAATTGCTTCAGCAGAGAGGAAAAGAAAAATTAAGTGAGCTTAGAAAAGTTGAAAGCTATGATGCAGAGCTGATGAGTGATGCAAAAACAGGTTTTGTTTATGGCAAAGATTACTTTTTAGGTGATACAGTAAGTGTGATTGATAAAAACCTTGGAGTTATATTATCAGCTAAAATTACAGAAGCTACAATAACTTTTGCAGAAGATGGATATACGGTTGAACCAACTTTTGGTTTTGGTTTACCAACGTTATATGATAAACTTAAGAAAGGAGTGTTGTAAGGTGGCAGAAACAAGTGGATTTTTTAATGCTGAGGAACAGGCTGATGGTTCTTATGACAGAGAGTATTTCGCTCAGCAGTTTGCATATTATTTTGCTTTATTCATTGGTAATGGAGTTTTCTTTCCAGATGCAGGTAAGCTTCAGGTAGTCCAGAACTCAGCTCAGAATATGAGTGTAGATGTGAATATAGGAGATGCATTTTTGAATGGTTATTGGTATAATAACAGCACTCTTTTGAATGTAAAGTTAGAAAATGCTAGCCCAAACCTGAACAGAATTGATAGTATTGTACTTGAGTGGAATATCGTGACAAGAGATATAAAAGTAAAAGCCGTAAAAGGTACAGAAGCCAGTGATGCTCAAATTCCAGTGTTGCAAAGGGATGACAGTGTATTCCAGTTAAGGTTGGCACATATCGACGTAACACAGGGTATTACAGGCATTACAAACGCACAAATAGTTGATGACAGGTTAGATAAAGATGTCTGTGGCATAGTAACAGGAGTTGTAGAGCAAGTTGATACCACTACATTATATCAGCAGTTCGTAAGTTGGTATGAGCAGTTCACGAAGAAAGCTGGTGCTGATTTAGACCAATGGACAAAACGAGAACAGCAGGACTTTGAATCTTGGAGAACCGCAAACGAAGCAACGTTCAATAAATGGTTCCAAGATATAAATGCTAAGTTAGGTACGGAGCCAGCTACAAATCTTCAGAAACAGATTGATGGTATGAACAATATAGTAGAGGTTGAGCTTACGCTTGAGGGCTGGATAGGTGATTCAGCACCATGGAGCCAGAGAGTAGCGGTTCCAAACTTGAAAGAAACAGACAGCATAAGCCTTGCACCTGCTATTGATAAAGATACCGGGATTGATAAAACAAAGCTGCTCAAAAAGCTTACAGGCATGATTGATGCAGGTGAAACGGAGGATGAATTTGCTACTTTCTACTGCAATATAAAAAAGCCTACTGAAACTTTCAAGATTCGTCTTAAGGGCGTGACAAAGGGGGTATAGGATATGTCTAAAATATGGATTCCCGGAGGCGGAGGCGGTGTTGATTTAGATGTGACTACAGCACAGGCCGATGACATACTGGCCGGTAAAGTTATTGTAGGCCCAGATGGTGAACCGTTAACAGGTACGATGCCAAACAGGGGAGCTGTGAGTCAGGTACTACCTATCAATGGCAACTATACAATCCCAGCTGGATATCATAACGGTTTGGGCAAAGTAACACAGAATATTCCTGTACAGGGTGGATCCACAATAACTCCCGGAACAATTACAAAAACAGCTGTAGCAGCTGGAAGATATGTAAGTGGGAATGTTAACGTAGCTGGTGACCCCAACTTAATAGCAAGCAATATAAGAGACGGAGTTAAAATATTCGGTGTAAGAGGAAAAGTAATAGAGTATAAGTCTCCAGCTACTGTAGACATAACACCAAAATTGGGAGTCACCGCAGGACATATTATGCCGAGTGTTTCCATCGACTCTGCTGAGGGTGGCTCACTAAGGTTTTATACGAAATCTCCCGGAAGTTACGCGTTTGCCATGCTGAATAATGGAAGTGGGTTGAATTTGACAGGATGGAACTACATAAATGCTAGCACATACATGCTCTTAGGTTACTTTGAATCTCAATCTGCTGAGTGGTACTTCGGTGTCAGCAGAAATTCAAACCTTTCGGCATTTACATTTGATGCGGTAGACAAAACGGCTTTTTCAAAAAATGATAATAGTAGTAAGCGCAAGGGTGTAAAATTAAATGTAACAAGTTTATCAGGTGTATATTTTTTGTATATTGCTGTAAAAGTAACTGGCGGTTCTGAGAATGTAGACGATATGTCACAGTATAGTGCGAAAAATATAACATTATCAACACAGTAGGAGGTAAGATAAAATGAAAATATACACAGACGAACAGTATCATATTGTAGCAGTAAGAAAGAATGATACAGGGTTGCAGCTTACAGAACATGATGTACCAGATGATTACTTTAATGGATGGTGTGATACTGTCATTAAGGGATATTGCTATCAGGTAAACGATGATTCAATAGCTACATACCCATACAAAGATTTTGACTTGCTTATGTCAATTCAGCAGATGTATGAGGAAAAAGAAAAGCAAGTTACGGAACTGCAGTTAGCCTTGGCACAGGTATTTGAGGCTGCTATAACAAAGTAAGTGAAATGAGGTGAAAAGAATGGACGTAATTTATGCACAGCTCATTATCAAGGGTTTAAAGAAAATCACTGATGTGCCTGAGATTATCAGACCAGATGTGAAGAAAGTGCTTGCAGCTTTAGGCTATCCAGAGTTAGCACAGGAGTAAAGAAAGGAGAAAATGATATGGGAAAGAGTAAAACAGGATGTAAGGTACACAAAAACAAGTCAGTAAATGAAGTACATAATAGTGAGCCTAACACACAATGTACATGTGATGTAGGAGAGACAGGCCCAGTCACAACAGGCGGAAACGTACCAACAGGCCCAGCACTGGAAGGTAAGGGCAATACTCCAGTAGGGCCGGGTCTTGAAGGACTTGGTAACACGCCAGTAGGTCCAGGTTTAGAGGGTAAGGGCAATACACCTGTAGGCCCAGGAAAATAAGCCCATTAAATGGCCTTCTGGTTATCCAGAGGGCCTTTTTTAAAAAGAGGTGTTTGTATGAGGACATTTAAGGTTGAACTTGATACAGCTTATGCAGATAAAGCAATAAAAGAAACGGGTCTTTTACAAGGTAACCAGAACTTTGCTTTTGAGTTTAGGCTTGCTGAGCGTGGTGAACCCATTACCATTGACAATATGAAAAAGCCGAAGCTCATTTTTAATTTTGAAAATGGTGTAGAATCGTTTTCTGTAGATGAGTCTTCTCCAGACTATCCAGTAACAGTGGCTGGCAATGTAGTAAAAGTAGCAGCTAGTAAATATTTGTCAATGGGTTATGGAAGAGTTAAGCTAATGATTAAGATTGACGATTATTACACGTACAGCTGCATTTACTATGTTGACAGAAACGAAAACTTTACAGCTCTACCTGTAGCTCAGAGTGATGCTGGTGATTTTGCACTTAAAGACTTTAAGAATGTATCAAATGATGTATTCAGACAGAAATATAAGGAAGCTGTTAAAGAACCTATGTCTGATGCGGATTTTCTGACTCAGGCGAAAAAGAATGGATTGGCTAAGAATGACTTAGAAGATGTAGACTTACAGAAATTATATGATAAAGGTATTGATTCTAAGCTGATGTCGGCTGATGCGTCTAACTTTGCTCCAAAAGACTTTGACAGAGAGCTTAAAGCTAATGCAGCTTTTATAGCGTTACAGAATGCAGACCACCCAGCAACAAAAGGAAAAACAGATGAAGAAATCAAAAAACTGTTCTATGCAAACAGATATGAAGTTCAAGCAGCTATTGACTTATCACAGCCGCCATACAAAGATGCTACAACACTATACTTAGCATTTCAGCTTACAAGTGAGGGACAAAAGATAACCCAGATTCTTCCACCTCATAGTGATGGTAAAATCATTATGGTGGAGTTGATATTCTCAACAGGGGTATCATCAGGCTCCCTAGAGATAGATGCAGCTTCAGGGGAAAGCATAGAGGGTGTTGTTTTGGCCGGTTCGATGACATTCACAAAACCGGGGTATTTAGGTTATTTCCTGCCATTTAAAAATGAACCAGGTTATGATTTTATATCACACTACGAAACGCATGATTATTCAATGCAGTTTATGGACGGTATGAAAAAAGAATGGTTTACTTCACAAAATATTCAATCTATGGATAGAACTGTTAGAATTGCTAAGCTAGGCAAAAACGCAGATTTTTCTGTAGAGGGTGTAAAAGGGCATGACGGTATTCTTGCTTTTGTTGGAAATGATCAGTTATACAATACAAAATATGACAGAGCAAAGATTTATTTTGGTGATGTCAGAGTTCAGGGTGGAGCTTTTGCTTACCAGAATTTGCAGAATAAATCGTTTGTGATTCAGGATATTAATATGCAGGATGATTCAAACATAAGCGAAGGCACAACGTTCCTTATGGCTTTATCTTATGTTCCGTCAGCCTATGAATTAGCTCCATTAACTCAAGACGGTAAAATTATGCTGGAGCTTGTGGACAATAATGAATCACCTATTCTGGATATAAATGGCAATCCAATGGGGGTTGAAGTTGAGTACAAAACTGATGACATTCAGAGAAAAGAGCTGTATGTTGGAGAGTGTAGAGTGAAAGACTATACAGAAGTTCACTTAAAGCTTAAAACTACGTTTGCAAATGAGGAAATTTTAAGCATTGGTGCTGATACCTGTATTATGCTACAGGCCATAAGTAAAAAAAGAATCAGCAGGTATGGCTTTACTTGCTTTTATGGCTTTTACAGGATACAGAATTGGATTTGACAACATTTACTACGGTACAAATTCCCTGAATTTAGCCCAGTATCTTACTTTTGATATGGTTGAGCAAGAAGTAGCACCTACTACAATGTATTTAGGGGATGATACTTACTTTGACTTTAAGACAAAGGTAAAAGCAGCTATTCAGAACTATCAGCTGATTATCAAAGACAACGGAACTGATTTACCTGTGTTTTCAATCGTGAAACGGTATAGCAAGTTTGCAACTCACTACATAGGTGGGAAGGAGTATAATACCACGGTTAAAATCACAGACAAAAATAATGCCTTTCAGATAAATCTGATGAAATATACAGGAATACAAAACCCTGCACCGTTACCGTCTGTTCAGAGCTATGATGATGGTTCACCAGTGTTCCCTGCTGATTGGGAGGTGGTAGACTCGTTATTCATTTCAGAAGATGCTGTATCTGGGATTCATACTGCTATGAAAAAATTTAACCTGCCATCTGATGGTAAAGAATTAGCCATAGTTCTTTATCCAGCATCTTCTCAGATTCCAACCACGCTTAAATTGAATGACTTTGAGGGTGATATTGTTCCGGGGTTTAACAAACTGGTTATAACTACAAACAGTCACATCAAGGAGCAATATCTGGAATTTAGCAAGGAGTATTACAAAGCCAGAGTAGATACTCCAAAGGGTGATGCAAGTTACCGATATACGGTCAACGATTCATCTACGAAAATTCCAGTAGGAGTTATTACAGGTGGTGATGGAAAATAGTAAATGATAATAGTTGGTCTGATGCAGGCTCCAGCGATCCGCTGAAAGTGCAAGGCGACTTTAAATTCCTTGTAAATGGTAATGTTAATATGGAATATCAGGCTCAGATTTTCAATGAGACAGGAACTATTAACAATGTTGAAATATGGCTTGCAAAAGTAGGCCCTGGCCCAAATCAGCTTACTGAAGTTCCAAACAGTAAATTTGCTACTACGATTGAAGCCAACAGAATGAAGCCCAAAAAGGTTTACTCAAAATCGTTTAGCTTCTCTGCAAAAGCCAATGAAACTTACAGAGTTCTGGCTAAATCAAACGTAGCAGACGGATTCTATTTACAGAGTGGAACAGATGGAGTTCCGCTGTTTGCAGCTTCTATTGTGTTCGATGAAACCAATGGACTCCCAGCAACTATGGATAATGCTCCCGTGATTCAAGTTATTGAAGATGGTAAACCCATAGCTGGTAAGACAATTCAGATTGATTCAAAAACTGGTGCTATTACTATAAAATAGTAACTGAAAAAAAATAAAAAAACTTTCAAAAACCTATTTACAAAATCAAAATCTTGGTATATAATATATACATAATCAAATAAAACAAAAATTACTCAGAGGAGGAAAAACAATGACAGTTGAAATTAAGGCAAATGAAATTAAGAATGAGACAATCGCAAAGTTAACAAGAGATGAGATTGGTAAGCTTGGTCTTTTGAATGTAGGTATTTACACTTACAAGGGAGTTCTTAAGTGTAGAGTTAAAGGTCTTAAGACTACAGTAAAAACTGATGAAAAGCAGTTCTTCGAAAATGACAGTGTTCGTTGGGAAGCAATTAAGATTGTTGCTACTTGTGATGAAGCTGAGTATGCGATTCGTTGTTATGATAAAATAAAGGATGAATATAAAGAATTTTATCCAATACTTCTTGGATGTGGCTTATTTAAATAACCACCCTGATGAGTCTTTGAAAATTAAGACGAAACCAGAACAAAAGTTCCGGTCGGTGGTACAAACCACAAATCAAAATAAAATATCAGGAGGACATAGGTATGTCAAAAGAAATTTTAGCTAAAATGACTTGCAAGGAGCTGAGAGAGGTTGCTAAAAAGTATAATATCTCAGGAAGATGGGGTATGACAAAAGACCAGTTGATTGAAGCAATTGCTGAAGCAACAAAAGTTGTTGAGGAAACAGAGCAGGTTCAGGAGAACAAAGAGGCAACTCCTCAGAAAACAGATGTATGTGAGTGTGATTCTGTAGAGGCAGAAAACAAGTATGGTAGTAAGATGGACTACGTTGAGAAAGCAGAAATAGGAGTGATTGTTGCTTTTAGACTTCCAACTGGCAAAGTTAAAGCAGCAAAGCTTATGAAGAGAAGCACCAAGAAAAGGTTGCTTAAACTCGAAACTGAATATGGTGCTGAGTTTATTGTTCCGTTTGAGGATGTTATCTGGGTGAAAACTGGAAGACGCTGGCCAAGAGGAATTTATAATCTTCTGAAAGGAATCAAGGAAAATGAAGAAGGAAAGAAAAACTAGCTCTTCTCTGTATGAGAAATGCAGGTTTATGGCATTAGAGTTCTTTAGAAAAAACAGAGAGTTTAAAGAAATGCAAGGCCAAATGAATGAGTTAAAGAAAAACTTTTATAGTTCAATAAATGAGTTCTTTGATGAGAATAATATTGATTCAGAGATTAGTTTTTCTTACAATGAAATTGCTAATAAGCAGGTTCTTAGAATTAAAAAGGCTCAGAAAGTTTCTGTTAATTTTGATGCTGAATCTGTTGAAAAAGCATTAGAAAAAGAGTACAGGAAACAGGTTATAATAAAGAAATATGAAGTTAATGATATGGCTGGTTTAACAACATATTTGAAAGAATGTGGAGTGAATCCAAATGTGTTCAAAAACTTTATTGATGTAAAAAAATCTGTTGATGTTCCGGTTTTGGAAAACCTTGTAGCTACTGGAAAAGTAAGTGAAGAAAGTTTGGATGGATGTTATATGACAGAAAAACAGAATCCTTATTATACAGTAACAGCAAAGAAAGAGTAGGAAAAAAGACGATTGAGAGCAGAGGACTTAATTTAGCAAAGGTACTTTGGTATTACAACTTAGTATATGATGTAGGTATTGAGAAGCAAAAGATTGTCTGTCCTTTTCATGAAGATGTAAATCCAAGCATGATAATAAATCTCGAAGAAGGTTCATGGTTTTGTTTTGGATGTGGTTTATCTGGAGATGCTTATAAATTTGTAAAGCTTATGGAAAGCAAGTACAACGGTTTGGATGATTTGCAATCATACAAAGTTTACTTAGATATTCTTAAGTCTGATAAATGCAGCGGTATAAAGATAAGTACTCATCAGAAGTCACGAAAGCCAGTCAGGAGGGAGTTGTATAATCAAGCTTATGATTTTTATTATGGTTTGAAAAAGACTGACTGGAGGAATCCAGAAGAGTCAGAAGAGATTGAAGCTTATGAGTATATGAGCAACAGAGGCTTTGATGCAGAAGCGTTGAATAAATGCAGAGCCAAGATAACGTACAACAAAAATTACAGTATAGTGTTTCCTATGATTGACAATGGAAAGTTCAAAGGTTGGGTATGTAGAACAACTGATAAAGACATTGAAAAGAAAAGGAAATACCTGTACAATAAAGGGTTTAGAAGAGCTGAAACGTTAGTTGGAAGTTATGGTTTAAAGCCTTATGTTTTTATCGTAGAAGGATATATGGACAGACTAAAGTTCTTACAATTTGGTGAGAGTAATGTAGCAGCAATACTTGGATGGAAGATGTCAAGTGAGCAAATTAAGAAGCTGAAAGATAAAGGTGTCAACACAATAATAAGTGCATTAGACAATGACCCATGTGGGAAAAGAGGAACAGCTTACTTAAAAGAACATTTCAACGTAGTTAGGTTCAGGTATCTTAAAGATATAAAGGACCCGGGAGAAATGACACGACAGCTCTTTGATAAAATGTATAAGAAGACAATGATTGATTTCAGGAGGAATAAAAATGGGTTTATTAGATGACATCAAAAATGACGTTAAAAAGTCAGGACAGAACAAAGGAAAATTCATTTACTTCAGAGAGGGTGTAAAGCAGAGAGTAAGATTCCTTAATGATATGGACGACGGAATGAAAGTGACTTTTCATGACAGCTTTGAAGCTGGCATCAATGTGCCGTGTCAAGAAGAAACGTTTGGAAGGAATTGTCCTTATTGCGAAGAGGAAGGAATCAGAACGAGATCTCAATATATTTGGTCAGTCTGGAATTATGAAACAAAAGAAGTGCAGCTGTTCATGTTCCCAGTTAACAACTGTTCACCTATTCCGGCTCTTATGGCTATGTATGAGAATTATGGAACACTTACAGACAGAGACTATGTTATCAGTGTTTCAGGTAAACAGCAGAACAAAACTTTCTCAGTAGTGCCTATGGACAAAGTTAAGTTCAGGAATGAGAAGGCAAAGCCTTTTGCAGAAAAGGCAATACTCAAAATGCTGGATAAAGCTTTCCCGTGTGAAGATGATGACGATGACGACGATGATGATTATGAGGAAAAGCCAAAGAAAAGGCCAGTAAAATCGTCTTCAAAACCAAAGAAACGGGAAGAGCCTGAAGACGAAGAAGATTGGGATGAAGATGGAAACGATTATGATTCCATGACACCACAGGAATTGTTTAAGGAATGCAAAAAACGCAAGATTGAAGCTGTGCCAAGGAAGCCTAAGAAGTACTACATCAATCTTCTTGAAGAATATGATAAAGCCCAGGAAGACTGGGATGAAGATGATGAGTATGATGATGAGGAAGATTGGGAGGAAGATGATGAGTAAGTCTTTTTCTGAATTGTATGAAGCACAAAAAGTAAATCAGCAGAAGATGCTGAATAAAGGCATGTATGATGTAAAGTTAGTATCTGAATTACCAATTGATAACATTCAGCTAGCTTCATATCACGCACTTCAGCTTATGTCTGAGGTAGGTGAGGTTCTCGATGCAGATAAAAGGTGGAAGAACTTCAGAAATGAAAAGTATGATAAAGCAGGAAAAGCTGAAGAAATTGCTGATTGTTTTATTGTGCTTATGAACGTAGCTATGTTTTCTGGAATTAGTTCAGAAGAACTTGTAGAAACTATTTCAAAGAAAATTGAAGTGGTGAAGGAAAGAATAGAAAGCAAGCAATAAGCAATGGGAGCTTTCTAAGCTCCCTTTTTTAAGATAGGAAAGGAAACAAAATGATTGTAATAATCGAAGGAATAGACAGAGTTGGAAAAACTACTTTAGCAAATAAGCTTTGCAAAGAGTTAGGTTTTGAAAAGTTCAGTATGAAGAACTTATTTCCATTTGACAATATGTCTCACAACGCTGAGATAAATAATGCCATAGTTGAAATGCTGAAATTATGCGAAGACAAAGTAGACTTAGTATTTGACAGGTTTCATATGACAGAGTTGGTTTATGGCTTAATAGACAGAAAGTACAATGGAGCCAAGGCTTATGAATATATAAATGGTATGTTAGAAACCTTAAACAATACTGTATTGGTAGTAGTAAAGCCAAAAGATATTGTTAGGTCTTCAAAGGAGCATGGTGAAGATTTATCTAAGCATGAAGAGATATTCGAATTTTTATTCGAGAACTATGCCGGAAATAAGATGTTAACAAACTATGATGCTTTAGATGAAACTGTTAAGATAGTAAAATTCTTGAAAGAAAAAAATAGAAAGTAAAGAGGAGAAGAATTGATATGGTTAGTGTTCAGTTTGATTTGACAACAAGATGCAGTCAGAGATGTTACATGTGCAGACAGTATACGTGGAATCATAGAGAGATAGATTTTGATTTGCTAAAGGAAAAGATAAATAAATTCTATGAAGAGAATCCAAACTGCACTTTTACTTTTTCAGGAGGAGACCCTCTTAGCTATTCTAAGCTATCACAACTCAACGATCTGCTTAAGGAAAAGAAAGATTTGAAATATCAGGTATTTACTAACCTTGATTATTATTTGTCGCAGAACCATATGAGAGAGTTTTTGGAAAGAGCTGAATTTGTTCAAGTTAGCATGGATGGAAGTACACCAGAAATGTATGCTAGCATAAGATATTCTGGTTTAGAAAAGAACTATGTGAGCAGATATAAAAGACTGATAGAAAACATAAGAAGTCTTAAAGCCAAAGTAAAACTAAATATGACAGTGTCAGTCAAGAATTATACAAACGTATTTGATGTGTTTATGAAGTTTTGTAAATTTGATAATGTAGTTGGAATAAGATTCTTTCCAGTTCATACCAATGAAGATGTATTTCTTCAAAAAGAAATGTTTGATTCGATAAAGAGTCAGATGCTTCATATTACAGAAGTTTCAAGCACTTTGAAAGCAAAAGGTGAAAAGGTAGCAGATACAAATGTTGAAAGTTTTGAGTTTGAAAAGAGAAAACCTTTTGCAGGAAAATGTTATGTGAAGTCAGTCCATAGAGTAATCGATCAGAAAGGCGTAGAATATCCGTGTTGTAGAGCGACAAATGATAATGGTTGTGACTGGGAAGGTAAATTCAGGGTTGAGAATCTTGAAGGCTTAGAAGACGAAAACAAGCTTTATAGTTTTTGTAAGAATTGTGACAGATATGTAAAATTTAATTCAGACTTTGAAAATGTTAAAAAGTCCGAAAGGAGGTATCTGTAATGAGAATTTTGTGGATTCCTCAGATAAGCTGTATGTCATCAGATGGGAAAGTATTACTTAACAAGGATAGTAATATTACTTTCTTAAGAAAACTCCTCAGTACACAAATGTTTAAGAGAAATGAAGTAGATGTTTGTTTTGAGTTCAACGTGAGCTATGAAGAACTTGATAGTGACTTCTGGAAAAACTTTTGCAGAGTTGTGTTTACAAATAAAAAAAGAGAATTTGCAGGTGCATTCAATGAAAGATTTGATTTTGATTCAAGTTATTTCTTGGATATTAAAAACAGCAATGAAAAGTACGATATTATTTTCGTAAATGAGCCAAGTAAAGTTCTTCCGTTGAAGAATATCTTCAAAGAATCAAAAGTAGTTACTTACATACATTGGCTTGCAGCAGACAACATGAAGTTTTTGGAACACAGACAGAGAGAAGGTATAGAAAATGCCGACTTATGTTTTGTAAATTCAAATTTCGTTATTTACAAAATGAAGAAGTTAGGTTATAATACAAATAATGTAAGAGTGTTCTATCCAACAGCGAATGAAGAGATTATGGACTTAAAGGCTGATGCTGGAATGAGCATAATCTACAACCACAGACTTTCTTCAGATGGATATTACAAAAGAGCATATAACAACTTAATTTGGGTAATGAATAAGCTAGAAGATGATTTAGGTTTAAAAAATATGCCAACAGTATATTTTACAAATCCTTCAGGGAAAGATTTTGATGTGGAAAAAGATAAACCATACTTTAAGAAAGTAGAGTTGTCTGATACTGAAACTTATGTTAGCTTCTTAAAGTCAAAAGAGGTAGGTATTCATTTGAATACATTTTTTGATTCAGAAGGTATGTGGTGTTCTTCAACTACAGATTGTGCATGTTATGGAGTAAAATGCTTACTTCCTAAAAAGTTTGGATATGCAGAGATATTCTCAGATGACTATTATGGATATTGTCATAACGTAGAAGAAATGTATGTTAAACTCAGAAGAATGATTTTGTTTGGTTCAAAATGCGGCTTTGAAACAATGAAGAAAGATATGGAAAGGTTTAAAGCTGATACAATTGCAGATTGTGTAGAGAAAGAATTGGAAAATATTTTGAAGTAAAAGGAGAAAAAAATGCTGGAAAACTTAGTTGTTAAGAGTAGAAGTACAGATGATGCATGGCTTAAATGGTATGACATCATGACAAAAGAAATTAAAGAATCGAAAAGTAGAGATGGTGAGGTTGTAAATGAAGTACTGAATGCTGTTACAGTAATAGAAAATCCTACAAAAAATATAATGACTAATACAACAAGAAAACTTTCTATGAGATATGCTATAGGAGAAATGCTCTGGTATTTATCGGCAAATAATGATGTAAAAGAGATAAGTAAATATACTTCAGCTTGGGAAAGAATGTCTGATGACGGAGAAACAGTAAATAGCAATTATGGATGGTGTATCAAAAAGAAGTACGGGTTCGATCAGTATAAGTATGTAAAAGATTTGCTTATGAGAGACAGTCAAACAAGACAGGCTGTGATTCACATCAAGGAACCAAGAAATACGTTGGAGAATCCAACGAAGGATTTGAATTGTACAGTATGTTTGCAGTTTTTCGTTAGAGAAGGAAAGTTGTATATGACAACGTATATGAGGTCTAATGATTTATGGATGGGATTTCCATATGATGTGTTTCAGTTCACATGCTTACAAGTTTTATTGTCTATGGAGTTAGGCTTAGAACTTGGAACATATACACACATAGCGGGTTCTCTGCATCTTTATAAAAGAGACTACGAAAAATCTCTCAAAAATATAGGTGAATAATTATGGTTGATTTACATAGACATGATGAGTTTTCAACTTTTGATGGTTTTGGAAAACCATTAGAATTGGCTAGAATTGCAAAAAGCAAAGGACATACTTCTTTAAGTATAACTAACCACGGAAACACCAATAGCTTAATTCAGACATACCAAGCTTGCAAAGAGGTAGGTATAAAGTCTGTCTTAGGAGTAGAAGGATATTTTTTACCAGTTCATAAGCCACAAACAAGAGGTTATCATTTGATTTTGGTAGCCAAAAATCTTGAAGGTTATGGAAACTTAAATAGGATTCAGTATGAAGGTGAAAAGCAGAAATATTACAATCCTATTTGGGATTTTAAATTACTGGAAAAATATCACGAAGGACTTATTTGTTCTACAGCTTGTGTAGCGGGATATCTTGCACAGTGCATCGTAAAAGGCGAGAAAGACAAGGCAATTAAGTTTCTTAAGAAAATGAAAAGTATTTTTGAAGACGACTTATACATAGAGATTCAGCCTTATAAAATATCAGATGTAGGTATGCAGGAAAAAGTAAATGTCGAAGCTATGAAGTTAGCAAATAAACTTGGTATTAAATGCATACTTACATCTGATTCACATAGAGGGCTTAAAGAAGACTTACCAAGTTATCTTAAAATGCATGAGATAGCAGGGCATAATATGGAACATATTGAAGAAACATATGCCGAAAGATATATGCCTACTGAAGAAGAAATATATAAAAGATTTGTAAGAATGCACAAAGATGATTTCGATTCGCTGGCTGAGTGCAAAAAATTCGGAATACAAATGATTCGCAATCTGGAAGAGATAGAAGAAAAGTGTGAAAATAATTACTTAGATAAGTTAGAGTTAAAGCTTCCGAAAGTAGAAGGAAATGAAAATGAATCTTCTTATAAAGTATTGCTAAACAAGGTAAGGAAAGGACTTAAAGAAAGAGGGAAAAACAAGAAAGAATATATCGAAAGATGTAAAGAAGAATTGGAAGTAATAAAGTTCCATGGATTCGAAGATTATTTTCTTATAGTAGCTGATTATGTAAACTGGGCTAAGTGTCGTGGAATAGCTGTAGGCCCAGGAAGAGGTTCTGTTTGCAATAGCCTTGTAGCATATGCCTTAAAAATAACAGAAGTAGATAGCTTAAGATTCGGGCTTGATTTTAGAAGGTTCTTAAGAAAAGATAAAAAGAAATTTCCAGATATTGATTTAGACTTTCAAACATCTAGAAGACATGAAGTAATTGAATATCTTTGTGAAAAATATGAAGGACATGCTGCGAGAATATGTTCTTATGGTTTATACAAAGTAGACAATTTGATTAATGACTTGGCAAAAGTTTGCGGTCTTGAAACATCTGGTGATATTGATGATGAGCAGAAAAAAATAAATAAACAAGAGATTTCAAATATAAAGTCTTTTGTAAATAGCTGCATACAAGATGGAACATTAGATGAAGAATCGTTGCTAAATTCAAACGAAGGAAAAATGTATAACAAAGAATACGACAATATTCTTAATCATTTTTGCAAGCTGTTTAAAAAAGTAAGATTCATAGGAACTCATGCAGCTGGTGTTGCAATAACTGGAGGAAATCTTTTAGACTATGTAGCTTTAAAGATAGACTCAAAAGGTGATGAGTTTACCAACTACGATCTTTCAGATGTTGAAGCAATAAATGTAATTAAGTTTGATATTCTTGGACTTAAGACAATGGAATCTATAAGCGATTTAAGATTCAATACAGGAGTAGTAGCAGTTTATGATGAAATTGTAGAAGATGAAAATATTCTTGAAAGTTTCAAAGAAGGAAAATGCGATGGAGTATTCCAGTTTGAAAAAGCAACTGCAAGAAATATATTGAAAGATATTAATTGTGATTGTTTTGATGATATAGTAGCTGCTTCTTCAATGAATAGACCTGGTCCTTTGAGTCTTAAGATGCCACAAGCTTATGCTGAAAATAAAGCAGATCCAGAAGATGCAAAGCAGTCATATTATTGGGAATATACTTCAGAATCTTACGGTACAATCATTTATCAGGAACAGGTGCAAAGAATATGTATCGGCATAGGAAAAATGGATTGGGGTGATGCCGATAAAGTTATGAAAATGATGAAAGGCCATCAGATGACAGAAAAAGCATTAAAACTTTATAATGAGCAAAGACAAGGCTTATTAGATAAGTTTATTGCTGGTGCCAAAGAGACATGCGGAATGTCTAAAGAAGAAGCTGAGCAGCTTTTTGATAATATGACAGCTTATACTTTCAACAAAGGACATGGTGTTGGTTATTCATTAATTAGTGTGGAAGAAATGTTCTACAAAGTATACTATCCAAACGAGTATTGGTTTGCAAAACTTAAATATGCAAAAGATGAAGCCGAGTACAATAGGTTTTGTGAAAAAGCAGTAGGAGATGGATCTGTAATATTTTTACCTCATGTCAATTTTTCTCTTCCAAAGACTGAATTAAGAAAAGTCCAAGGAGAGAATGCTATTCAACAAGGTCTTTCTGATATAAAAAACGTAGGAGAAAAAGCAGCTCAGTTCATTCTTGAAGAAAGAAAGAAAAACGGTGTGTTTGTAAATTTTGATGATTTTTATGACAGATGCAAGTCAAGAGTTGTTACATCAAGAGTTATAGATACATTAAAAGAACAAGGTGCTTTGGAGTTTAAAAAGAAAGTATATATAGATAGAGTTAAGAAGTACAATTCAGCTTTATATGCTAGATCGATAAGATAAATTAAAAAAATTAAAAAAACCTATTTACAAAATGAGATATTTGTGATATAATAATATCGTAATCAACCAAAACAAATTTCTTAGAGGAGGAAACAATATGTTTAGATTAAAAGTAAAATGCGGTAGAGGTTGGAAGTTAGGCTGGAATGTATATGATACAATAGAGGCTGCACTCAAGAGAAAAGCTGAGATGGAATCAGTTGGTCATGTCGTTAAAGTAATAAAAGCAATTTAAGGAGGAAAGCAAAATGTTAAAGGAGTATCTTGAAAGAAGAAACGGTGTGATGAAGGAGCTTGTGGAGATATTCAAAAAGGCTTTTTAAAAACCTTTGAAGATATCAAAGATAAGAAGTTCAAATCTACTCTTGAGTATTTAAAGAAAGTAGCAGTTGAAGCTTCTGAAGAAGAGTTCAATGAGTTCTTGGATAGTAAAGAAGTTTATTCACACGAAAAATTAGCAGCAATTATAGAAAGAACCACAACTCCATTAAGACCATTTGAAAAATAATAAAAGGATGGAAGGTAGGCAGTTAGAAATAGCTGCCTATTTTTATTATAAGGAGGAAAGCAAATGGCTAAAACAAACAAAGCAGCAATTATTGCTCTGTGTAATGACATCAACAAAAAAGAAGGAGAAGGTGCTATTTATTCGATAGGCAGCAAACATGCTGACTTGAACATCAAAAGATGGAGCACAGGTATTGAGGATTTAGATGCAATCATTGGAGGAGGAATGCCTGAAGGAAGAGTTATAGAAATATTTGGTCCAGAAAGTTCAGGTAAAACAACTTTGTTATATCATCTTTGTGGACTTCATAATATAGCTCTTGACATTCCTATTGAAGGTACATTTGATGCGGAAAGAGCAAAGGTGTTTGGCAATAGGCCAAAGCAGTTACTGATATATAGAGCAAAGTATGGAGAAGATGCTTTCAACAAAACAATTAAGTTTTCAAAAGCTGGCATTCCTTTGATCGGCATTGATAGTGTTCCAAGCATGGTTCCAAAAGAGGATGCAGAAAAAGTTCTTAAGTCGGCCGAGAAAGATTCTATCGAGGAGCAGAGAATAGGTGGAACTGCAAGACTTATGAACAAATATCTGCCTACGATAGAAGAGATTATAGAAGTGACAGGTACGACATTAATTTTTGTCAACCAAGTAAGGGATAAAATGAATGCTATGATGTTTGGTGAAAAGACTGATACTCCAGGCGGAAGGAAGTTAAAGCATGCTTGTAGTCTTAGGATTCAGGTTGCAAGAAGAGCATGGATTGAGATTCCAAATAAAGACCCAAGGAACTCGGCTGCTACAGAAAAGATTGGATTGATTATGAAATGTAAAGTTGTCAAATCAAAAGTAAGCAATCCTATGGGTGAATGTGAAATTCCTTTGTTCTTTGACAGGGGTTTTGTAAATTATGCAGATGTAAACGCTATTAGAAAAGAAATAATGAAGAAAAGAGCTGAACAGTTTGGTAAGCGCGTTCCTAAAGATTTCCTGGAGGATGATGATTGATGAATGATAAAGAACAAACAACAATGATTGCAGAGCAAGATAAAATAAAAGTAGATAAAATAGATATAGTAGTTCATGGAACTGTAGATAAACCATATTATATTATATCATGAAATTGGAAAAGACTATAATTAATAATGAAGGATTTGGTTCATATTATCTTAAAAATGTATTTGCGTGGAAAGATGAGTACTTTGTAATAGTGAAAGGAGAATAAATAATAATGAAAATTAAATGTAAAATTTGTGGGTGTGAATTTACGCCAGTAATTGATAAGCATTATATTGCAAGAGATAATAGTGAATTTGGAATTTCTACAGCTTTCAAGCATATCGAAAAAAACATTTACGATGCATTTGATTGTCCTGCTTGTGGTTGCCAGATAATTGCTCAGGAACGAAAGAGAGGTTTAATTGATGTTTCAACCTTAGAGGAAGAAACAGATACTTCAGAAGAGGAAGCAGATGATTGATACAAGTTTTAATATGAAAATGGAATACTCTGATGAAGTAGACACAATAAGAAAGAATCGTGTTTAAGTAAGCTTTTAAAATATGGTCCTGCAATAATTAACTTTGGTGAAGGTCTTGTTAAAGTAAAGAACTCTGCTGAGATGTGCATTGAGAAATATGAGAAAACAAAAAAATAGAGAATATTTACTTGATGCAATGAATTATTTAATGTTTGAATTTATGTATCCATCTATTGAAGGTACATATTTTAAAGCAACTGATAGTTCTGAGTCAGCAGGAAAGGATGGTGTTTCGCATAATGAACTCAAAAAGAATAAGCAAAGATGAATATTATCTTGGTATTGCCAAAGCGGTGACAAAAAGAAGTACATGCCTTAAAAGAAGATATGGTTGTGTAATTGTAAAAAATGATGAGATTGTATCAACAGGCTATAATGGTTCAGCAAGAGGAGAAAAGAACTGTTGTGATGTTTACAAAGAATGCCCAAGGGCAAATGTAGCACATAACTCAGGTGACTATTCAGATTGTCAATCAGTTCATGCTGAACAAAATGCTATGCTGTCTGCGAGCAGAAAAGATATGATTGGTGCAACTATGTATTTATACTGCGAAGAAAAAATGATAAGAACGTCAGATATGTTCTTTGAAATTACAAACTGCTCTCCGTGTCCAATTTGTCTTAGAATGGTAAAGAATGCAGGTATTGAAAGAATTATAACAAAAGGAGGAGAAATATTTTTATGACAAGTAAGCCAGAAAATATAGTAGATGAAATCATCAAGACAGAATACTCGGAGGAGTTTGACAAAAGAAGAAAAGATTTGATATGCGTAAGCTTTTATAAATATGGTCCAGTGAGAAAAAACTTTGCTACAGGAAACGTAGATGCTATTGCGACACTTAAAAAATGTCTGGAGAAGTTTGAAGAAACAGGAAATACAGAATATCTGCTTGACATTGCTAACTATGCTATGTTCCGGTATATGTACCCACAGAAAGGAGAGTTCTTTAAACATACAGATTCAGATCAATCAGCTGGTATTGCAGGTATTTCAGCAAAAGAGATGGAAAGGTTAAAAGAGGAATCAAGATGGGATTGATAAGTGACATCAAGAAAAGTGCTTTAGGCAATAATACAAAGATTCAATCTTCTGAAGCAGCAAAGTTAGAAAAGATTCTTAATGCTACATTTTATCTTGATAAGAATATCAATGAAGAAGCAAAGTTTGTAAAACAAGTTATGACGAGAGGACAGGAATCACAAGAAAGAGTTGGACTCCATGCTTCTTCATTGATTGTAGGTGATAAAGATTTTTGTGTAAGACAGCAGGTTCTGAGTCTTATTTATAAACAACTTCAGGGTGAACAGATTAATGTAGGGCTTATGAGAATCTTTGAGCAAGGGAACGCGATACATGAAAAGTGGCAAAGGTTATTTATAAGGGCTGGTTATTCAAAAGCCTCAGATCTGGATGTTACGCAATTCAATGATGTTTACAAGATTAGCTTTACTCCAGACATAATCTGTTCAATCCCAGAGTTTTATGATGGTAAAATGATAGGCGAAATAAAATCAGTCAATACGTTTCAATTCCAAAGAATGGTTAAACATCCATCAGCTTGGAAGCAGTGTCAATGGTATATGTATCTTACTGGTATTCACAAAGGTTTTGTTTTATCAGAAGACAAAAATACTCAAGACTTCAAGATCGAGGTTTATGATTATGACCCAAGCATTGTTGCTCCTTTTATTGATAGAGCAGAAGCTATCAAATACTACTACAACAAACTTATGAAGCAGCACAAAATGGTTCAAAGGCCAGATGGTGCAAAGTCTTCAGATTGTAAAAGGTGTAAAGATTGCCCTATGAGATTAAGTTGTTGGAATCTTGAAGGTGGCAAAATAAAAATAAAATAACATATAATTGTAAATCACCAGAAGGCCCAGCAATTGATTCTATATATTACTCTTAATAAAATTTATAGGCTAATAAATAAAAATCAATTCTAGGCCTTCAGATGATTTCAGAATAGGTATATAAAAATGGATAAAAATATAAAGCTAGTAAATTTACATCAAATAAAGAAATTGTACAGGCATAGTTTATCTAAGGAGATGTTAACTACAGAAAGGCCAGGAAAATCGTATGAGCAAATACAATAAAATAGTAATAGGCTTAGACCAGTCTTATAAGAATACTGGAATAAGCATTGCTGCAGATGATAAACTTAAAAAAGTATCAAGTATACATTTGGAAAAATGTGATTGTAATAGTGATAGAAGACAAAAAATAAGGCTAAAATTAGAATCATGTTTAAATAGCGTAATAATGCAATCAGACGAAGTAGAATGCATAATAGAACGCATCAGATTACGTTCTAATGGGTTTTTGAATATTGATTATATAAAGTCTATTGGAGCTTTAAATGCCACTATTGCAGATGTTTGTAAAAAATATAATGTACCTGTGTACAGTGTAGATACGAGGGCATGGAAGGCCCAGATAATAGGTACAAGTAAACCTAAAAGCAATAACTTTGGTGTTCCAGATGAGAAGTGGCCAACAGTGGAATGGTGTATTAGACAAGGTTTTAAGAAAAGTATCTTGATGCCAATTCAGACAAGGAAAACGAAAGGTACTTTTATGGTAAATGGGCAAAAGTATATGTATAATAATGATGCTTCAGACAGTGCTGGTATAGCTATGTATGGCTTTTTAGGTGATAGAAAGTTATTACAAGAAGAGAGGTAGATAGTAATTTATGTTGGGTATACACTGCTGTAAAGATTGTGAAGACAGGAAAGTAGGCTGTCATATAGACTGTGAAATATACAAAGAAGCAAAAGAAAAACACACAGAAGAGTGTATAGAGAAAAAGAAATTTGACGAATTTCATAAGCCTATTCCAAAAGGCAGATTCTTAGGTGACTACAGTATATCAAAGTCATTCAAAAAGAAAAAGATTGATTGAAAAAAGAAAAAGAAAAGTAGCAAAAGAAAAAGAAAAAATAATATATATAAAACCTATTTACAAATCATAATACATATGATATAATAATAATATCAAAACACAAACAAATACAGATATTCCTTAGAGGAGGTTTTAAAATGAAAGTAGAAAACAATAAAGGATATGAAGTAGTTGAGTATAACAGTTTAAATGAATTTTACAATTATATCTGTGATACACCATTCAATGATTCATTTAGATGGGCTAAACATGTAAGTGTTGATGGTGACTACTGCTTTACACAAACAAGAAATTTTGAAGAAGCAACTGAGATTCTTAAGAATGGTTGGTCTGATATGTCTAGTAAGTTAACACAGAGGTTGAATGTAGTTAAGAATCAGGTTCAACCAGCTATGAAAGCAAAAACAATAAATTCAGTTGCAGGTTTCCAACCAATTGTTCCGTTGTATCTGAGTGGTGTACCAACAAATATGGTAAATAGAAAAATGGTTCCAGTAAAGCAGAAGGTAATAACATTGAATAAGTCAATTAGTTACAATTGCGGTATTAAAACAGAGCAGATTGTTGAAGAATCAACAAAAGCCATGATGATTGTGAAAAAACTTGAAGCACAAGGTTGTAGAGTAAATCTCAACGTCATCATGGGTGGAATTGAAAGTGATTTAAAACTAATAACAAAAATAAGAATTAAATCTGCTGGTGAAAAGCTCAATATTAGCAAACTTGCTTTTCCATTAGTTCATCCAAGTATGTTGAGAAGATTGATGTTCAGATTCATCGAGGTTTATCCAAAAGTTACAAAAAGTTTTGTTAAAGGTTATGGTGCACCGGTAAGCGATGATGAAGCATATAAATTGTTTAAAGATTCGGGAGAGTACTTATTGCCAGCTTTCATAAAGAAAGATGTTTCAACAATAAATACAATTGATGACTTGGCAAATGTTTAAAACTTGGGAGGAGAAATCCTCCCTAAAACTTTTTCAAAAACTTTTCGAAAATATATTTACAAATCTTGCTTTTTGGTATATAATAATATCATAATCAAACAAACAAATCACCTTAGAGGAGGAAATTAAAATGGCAAAAGTAAATTTCGAAGTATTAAGCATCAAGGCAGCTGAGAGAAAAGAAGGATTTGTAGTAGTTGAAATCAAATTCAACGAAAATGAAAAGGTTTTCACATATGTTAGAAAAGCATATAATAACTACACAATAATTGATGGTTGCAAGATTTCTTTCAATGAAAGTTTTGAAGTACTCAGTGTTGAAAGGGTATACGAAACAAAAGGTGTTAAGAAAACAGATTCAAGCAATATTTCAAAAGGTATTGTAGATGACATCAAGAAAGAGATAAAGGTTTCCAAAGTAAAAGCTGAGAAACTAAAACTTCCAGAAGTAAAAGATGATGGTGCAGTTAAACATGAGAAATACAACCAGATTAAAACTTGTCTGGAATGCAACATTCCGATTTACCTTGCAGGTCCTGCTGGTTCAGGTAAGAACTTCACAGTTGAACAGATTGCAAACGAACTTAGATGGAACTTCTATTTCAGCAACAGTGTTCAACAGGAATACAAACTTACAGGTTTCATTGATGCAGGTGGTAAATTCCATGAGACAGAATTTTACAAAGCTTGTAAGGATGATAACGATTGTATCTTTTTCTTAGATGAGATGGATGCTTCAATCCCAGAAGTATTGGTTCTTCTGAATGCAGCAATTGCAAATGGATATTTCGAGTTCCCAAATGGAAAAGTAAATCTCAACCATGTACACTTTGTAGCAGCAGGTAATACAGTTGGTTCAGGTGCAGATGAGATGTACACAGGAAGAATGGTTTTAGACCAGGCAACACTTGATAGATTCGCAATCATCGAATTTGATTATAGTCTTAACGTTGAAATGAATATCACAGGCAATAATTCAGAGCTTGTAAGTTTCATTCATCAGTTGAGAGAGGAAGCAAAAACAAAAGGAATCAGAGCTACATTCTCTTACAGATGTATGACAATGGTTTCAAAACTTGAGAAATCAGGAATGGACATGGAAATCATTATCAAAATAGCCGTAATGAAAGGGTTAGATAAAGATACAATGAATACCTTCAATCCTGATGGAAGTACAAAGTACCACGAAGCATTAAGAAAAGTAAAGGAGGCTGCATAAGCAGCCCCTTTCGCTATAAAGTAAAATCAAAAGGAGGCAGCAAAATTGGTAAAGATGAGGGTAAACAAAAACGATAAAGCCGTTTGTTGTGAGTGTGGAAATAATAGAGAGAAATCTTTAGAACTTTATGATATTTGTATTGGTGGAAATATAGTCACAATATGTGATGAGTGTAATGATAAAGTTCTTTCAAAGACGTTGATGGCATCATGCAGGCTCCATGAAAGACTTAAATCAAAAGCTGATTTGAGAATCATTAGAAGCAGGAGTATAAGAAATGAAAGAAATAAACTTCAAGAAAATGCCTAGTGCTTACTGGAGTGATTCAACTAAGATTAGTTACTTACAAAGAAGAGTGATTGTTTATTCCATTATGTACTATGAGCTGAACGAAAGCGTTATCTCAGATACAGAATATGATAAGATATCAAAGCAACTTGTGAATATGCAGAATGAAGCTGGTGGGATTTTAAAAGAAACACAATATTATTATTGTATGTATGATTTCGATGGTTCTACAGGCTTCGATTTATTCTACAGGTTGACAAAAAGTGATAGAGAGTATCTGTTAAACATGGCCAAGTTTATATTGAAAATGAAGAAAGGAAAAGATAAAGTAAAATGGGAAAAATAAGATATATTAAGATAGTTCTTAAGACAGGTATTGAAGTTTATTTTAATTATGAAAAATATGGCATAAGAGCTTCAGAAGGTTTAGTATCGGTATATAAAGAATCAACAGAAGAAAGGGTATTCGTTATACCTATGGAAAATGTTTTATATATTGATTTGAACTGCTTTAAAGAATGCTCTGAGGTAAAAGAAAATGATGAAGCGGTCAGGTAAGTTTTATAGAAAGAAGATGTGGATATGAGTTGGCCAAAAGGAAAGAAACATAGTGAAGAACACAAACAGAAAATAAGGGAATCTGTTAAGAGAACAAGTCAGACGCCTGAAGCGAAAGCTAAGCGTTCTGAAGCAACAAAGAGAAATTGGCAAAACCAAGAATATAGAAAACAACATTCTGAATGGTTACGAAATAAATGGAAAGAACAAGAATTCAGAGAATCTGTTTCTAAGTTTCAAAGAAGCAAAGTCAACTCAGAAGAAACAAAGGAGAAGATGTCAAAAGCAAGAATACAATTCTTGAAAGACAATGACTTTGATTGGTTAAAACCTTCTTCAATTGAACTCAAAGTCAAAGAACAACTTGATATGCTTGGCATTAGATATATTCAGCAGAAAAGGATTGTTTCTGAAAATAGAATCTTTTACCTTGATTTTTATATTCCGCATTTAAGGCTGGTTATCGAATGTAATGGTGATTATTGGCACAGTTTTCCAGAAAGAGTCGAGAGAGATAAAATTCTTGAAAAATATGTAAAATCTACCGGTCGTGATATTATATTTATTTGGGAACACGAAATAAATGATGATTGGTTTTGGGTAGGTGATTACATTGAAGCGTAGTGGAAGATTTTATCGACGTAATGAAGCTGAAGTAATGAAGCAATTAGGACTTGAGCCTACACCAAACTCTGGTTCAGGTTGGATTGTAAAAGAAGATGGTATATCTGATGATGTAATATGCCAGCTGAAAAGTACAGATGCTTCAAGTATAAAGATAAACTTGCTTGATATTCATAAGCTTTTACACAACGCAGCGGTTGAACATAAAATGCCAGTATTTGCAGTACAATTTTTACAAAGTAATGAGGTGTTCTTATTGATAAGACCGCAAGATTTAGAAGATGCTTCCAAATATCTGGAAACTGGTAAGATTGACAAAAGCCACTTTTCAGTGGAGTTAGATGAAGGATATGAGGAAACAAATACAGCAGTAACAAAGAACTATATCAAATCAGATGCAAGTGCAAGAGAAGTGTTCAGACGCTCATATGAAGCAAGATACAAGAAGGAAAGGAAAAGTGCATTATGACAATAAAAGTTAGAGAAGTTGTCAAATATGGAGGGCATAGCTTATCAGCAAATGGAAGTGTAAACTTTACATTAAAAGCTAATTATTCAGAGCTGACAAATTCTATAAAACTTATGCAGCTTTTGAATAATGATGTAATTATAAAAGCTAAGATTCCTGGTGTAGGACCAAAGAAGTTAGGAATCTTCAGAATCAAGCAAATTATAGTAGATGGTGATGGAGAATCTTCTATCAAATTTAATGGTCTGAATGACTACATCGAAATGGATAACTTAAATATGCTCCCTTTGAATGACAGTGATACAAAAGAGTTTGCAGTTATGATGGAATCAGAAGTTGAGGAAGAAAACGAAAACAAAGAAGAATAGAATAAAGGAGAAAATAAGATGGCAACAATGAAAAAGACAACATATGAAGAGCTTACAAGTGCAAAAGTATCAAACAACAGGACGATTGTAATTTCAAGCTGTTCTAAGGGTGGTTATACACTGGCACAGAAAATGAGGCTGAAAGATGATGAAGGAAAAGAAATGAATATTTTCCTCAAAGGTGCTTTCACAGTAGAAGATGTGAATGGTTTGTATGAACTCAGAGATGCAATCAACAGAGCTATTGATATCGAAGAAGAAAAAACAGCAAATGATTGGGATGCTGCTGAATAGGTAAAAAAAATAAAAAACTTTAAAAAAACCTATTTACAAATTCAAAAAAGTGTGGTATAATAACTACATAATCAATAAACAATTTACCTTAGAAGAGGACAAAATAATGAAAACTTGGTATTGTGGAAAGACAGTAGATGTTAAGGTTGGACAGAAAGTTCTAATCTACAGAGTTGGTTCAGGTTTAAGCTACTTCGGAGAATTTGCAACATTGAAATCAACAACAAAGATGCATATGGTTTTTGTTACAGAATCTGGAGCAGTAGTAAAAACAAAAATCGATAATCTGCACGATGTAGTTGGTAAAGCAAAAGCAAACGGATATAACATAAGTTTATATGTTGACAGAGCAGAAAACGACAAAAACTTCGTTCATTCAAAAGTTATGTTTTGGAATGATAAGAAGTGCTGTTTTGAAACAAAATAAGTTTTCAAGTGAGGCGATAACACTTGCAACACCAAATGCCAATAAAATCAAACAAAGAAAAAGAAAAGGAGAAAAAGTTATGGCAAGAAATTACACATTATCTGAGGCAGTTGATATTATCGTTAAAGGTGAAGACATGGAAGCAATTACAGATATCGGAAGAAGATTCCCGGTTCTGGCGACGAAGATTGCAGGGCTTGCGGCAATAGCAGGTGAGCGGTTCAATGATTTTGCAAGTTATATTCCGGAGCATGTTTCCGCAAACAAAGTTAACGGCATGATTAAGAAAGCAATCGGAGAGGATTCTGGTGATGCTGAAGATACAGATGAAGAGGCAGCTACAAAGCCTGCAGCTAAGAAAGCTGAGAAGCCTGCAACAAAGAAGAAAGAAGCAAAAGAAGATGCTGATGAAGATGAAGTTGATTATTCCAGTATGACTGCTCCGGAACTTTTTAAGGAGTGTAAGAAGCGTGGCATCAAGGCTGAGTTAAAGAAGCCGGCAAAGTATTACATCGGACTGTTAAAGAAAGCAGATGAAGAGGCTGCAGAAGATGATGATTGGGGTGAAGAGGAAGAAGAGAAACCTGCAAAGAAGCCTGCTAAAGCAGCTGATAAGAAACCTGCTAAGAAAGAAACCAAGAAAGCAGCTGATGAAGATGAAGACGAAGATTGGGACATCTGATTCAGTAAACAGATGAATATATCAGAATAATACGACATAATATATAGCAAAGGAGGCTGCCAATAGAATAAAGCTTGGTGGCCTCCTTTTTGTTTAAGGTGTGTTAATATGACGACAAACGAGATTATAAATGTAAACTGTAGAAAAGAAGAAGGAAGGAAAATAATTCAAAGAGCTTTGAGGAAAATAAAGCCTTTGTCAAATTGTCAAGATGATGAAGATATACCAGTAGAGATGATAGAGAAGTTAATATGGAAGTTATCTCTAAAATATAACATGAGAGTTGCAAGTATAATGCCTGATTTGTGGGCTAGTGATAAGAGTATCATATGGACAGCAAGGGTAATAAATGAAGAAAATTTAAGTGACTATGGAAGGTCAATATACGGTACTTCTATGTATGAGGTTTTATCAAAAGCTGCTTTGTTTATGTATTCAAAAAGGAATGAAAGAAGGGATGCAAAGTAAATGAAACTTAGAATATTTACTGATGGAGCATGCTCAAACAATCCTGGACCAGGAGGGTGGGCAAGCATATTCAACATGAGTCATGGAAGTAAAGTTCTGAAAGGTTATGAAATTAACACAACGAATAACAGAATGGAGCTAATGGCTGTAGTAAAAACTTTAGAAAAGTTACTGATTAAAAACTTTTATGATTGTGATACAGTAGAGATTCATTCAGACAGTGCTTATGTAGTAAACGCCATAAATAATGATTGGATGTCTAAATGGAAGAAAAATGGTTGGACGACATCAAAAGGAGATGCAGTAAAAAATAGAGATTTATGGGAAGACTTCGCAACATTATATGAAGCTGTGAAAGAAGCAAATATCGATGTAGTATTCAAGAAAGTAAAAGGACATTCTGGAAATACTTTCAATGAAATGGCAGATGAAGTTGCTAGAGGGCAGGCAATTTTGGCAAGAAAAAGCTATATGAATATTTGAAGAGGAGGGTAAATGGTAGATGGTTGTTTATTGTGAAGAGTTCTTCGAAAAAAAGTTTGTATCTGAAACAATGAAGGATGCTTATATGAAAGCAGCAAAATGGGTAGCTTCAAATGTGATAAGCAGAAAAGATATGTATAAAGTAAAAATAGAATATGAGAAAAGAGAAGACAAAAAGATGCCAACTATAACAGTTCACTTATTCGTTGAACTTAGTGCTTCAGAGGTTTCTGAAAGACATTGCGAAATCTGTATGGAAACGCATAATAATTTTTTTATAAATGAAAATTGTAATTGTGCTTGGTGTAACTCAATGGCTTTTATGAGGAGAGCAAACCAGATGCTCAAGGTAAAAGCAGATTATTATAAAGAAAAATTAAAGGGGTGCTAATTATGAGAAAGTTCTTAAATGTAGCAAAATCAATTCTGATGGACTTTAGGTATGAAGTTATATATTTTATCAAATCAAACTTAAGGTACTTCAGTCGGGCATTAGACTTAATCGTACCATATATCATGTATTACTTAGGCATGTGGAGTTTCAATTCAAGAGGTACATATACTTTTGGTGGTGAAGTATTTATTCCAATAGTGATAATGTTTGTTTCTTATTTTTGTGAATCATTTGCTAATAAGATAGGTAAAGGTTCAACTCTCCCTATTCCAGCAAAAAGGTTTACAATGTGTGATGAGGAATCAGGTGAAGTATCAGTAGACAGAAGAAGACTTCAGGAAATGCTATTATATATGGCAGACCTTGAAGATTGGTTAAGTAAAAAAGGTATGTTATAATAAATGTACTTTAGAATAAGCCAGGTGCCTTTTATTGTATTTTATTTATTAAGCCATATATTTTTATATGCGATATATTAAAATCAATTCTATGGCACTCTGGCTTTATCAAAAAGGCAAATAAATTTTATAAGTATGAGGAAAAAATCAAAATGGGAATCATAAAAAATATGTATGAATCAATGTGTTATGAAAAAGAAAAATTAGAAACAACAAATTACAAAGAATCAAATTCTAATATATGTATTTTATCAGGAAAAGCGTGCTATTTTGGTATTTGCGATGAGTGTAGCCTTCCAGAATCGGCAAAAGTAAAAATGTAAAAAAACTATTTACAAACATGAACAAATGTTATATAATATTTCTATAATCCTATACTATATGGTAAACCATATACTATAGTCTTATATAATACTAAGTTTAGTAAACAAAGGAGAAAAACAATGAAAAAGAAGTTTTATGGTATTACAGCAGTAGCTGGTATTACAGTATTATCTGTATCAGGTTTATTAACCTTTGGTAAAACAGTGAGTAAAAATTTTCTGAAAGAACAGATTGTTTTAGAAAAACAGACAGAAACACAACACAGTATACCAATTATAGTCGATATATCAGTTGATACCCTGGTAGAAGTTAAAGAATTTGATTGTGTAGAAACACAAGAAACAGAAACAGTAGAGAGGTTTACAGAAAAAGAAAAATACATGCTTGCTAAGATAGCTATGGCAGAAGCCGAAGGATGCAGTATAAAAGCAAAGGAACTTGTGATTCGTACAGTTTTAAGCAGAATTGAGTCAGACAGGTTTCCAAATACCGTAGAAGAGGTAATATTTCAGAAGAAACAATTCACACCAATATCTGATGGAAGGTGGAACGAAGTAGAACCAAACGAAGAGTGTTGGCAGGCTTTGGAAAATGTTCTTAGTTCAAGTGAATCGAAAGACATCCTGTTCTTTGAAAGCTGTAAAGGAGACAGTTGGCATAACAAAAACTTAAAACTTGTTTGCGAAGAAGACGGAATGAGATTTTACAAGTAAGTAACTAGAAGCCCATATAAAGGCTTTAATTTGAAGGTGTATAAATTATAGGCTTATAAGTTAAAGTCATACAGAATGGCTTCTGATGATTCTCAGAGGTATAAGATGATAATGGTAAATGAATACAAAAGAAGATCTGCAAAAGAATGGCTTGAAATGTTAACAAGTCAAAAAGTTCTTAGTGAAGATGTAAAGAAAGAAAAAGCTGAAATTGAAGTTTTATATTTTGCACAGGAGGAAGTTAATGGATCGAAGTAGATTTATATCAGGTATGAACAGCAACGTTTCCTTAAGCAAAAAAGAGCGTAGACGAATTATTCGCAAAAGTGTTGCTGGTCAACATTGGAAATTGAAATGCACTATAGCTATAGAAGAACTCGCTGAGCTAGCACAGGTGATTAGTAAACAGATTAGAGGATTTAATGACCGAATGGGGCTTTTGGAAGAGATGGCAGACGTTTATATTTGCTTGGAATTTCTCAAGTATATTTTTAAAATTACACCAGAGGAATTACAGAAGGCTGTTGATGTTAAGTTACAGCGAGAAAGGAGTGAAAGAAAATGAAAAAGTTATTTATTTCTCAGCCCATGAGGGGCAAAACAGACGAGGAAATTATCGCAGTAAGAGAAAAAGCAATTAAGAGTGCAGAAGAACTAATCGGTGAACCTGTGGAAGTGATCGATTCTTTCTTTCAGTCAGCTCCAGTAGATGAGAAACCGTTATGGTTCCTTGGAAAGTCTCTGGAATTACTGTCTACCGCAGACGTAGCGTATTTTGCCGAAGGCTGGAATGAAGCCAGAGGGTGCCGCATCGAGCATGAATGTGCGAAAGAGTACAATATGGATCGAATTGAAGAAACAGAGGGAGAAGAGGCGAGTACATGAAGCGCAGTTTAAAGGTAGCGCGTAAAGGAGTAAATTGAAATGATAAAGTTTAAAAATGTGGAAGTAGTAGGTTGGGAAGCAGCTATTAGAGGTATGAGAAATCCGATGAATAGCTGGGATAAGAGCGATAGTGGATATTGTATGGACACTCTCACCTGTCATGCTTGTAAAGAGAATCGAAATAATTGCAAGAAAAACATTGATAGCCATAAGTTAATCATCGGTCCTAACGATATCAATTTGATGAAACGCCTTAATAATACGGGGACAGACCACAGGAAATTCATGAGGATGCTTACTGTATATGCAGACATCACAGCTCCTTTGTACTGGTGGAAAGAATTTGATACTTATAAAGTCGGAACTGTTGCCAACAGCTGTAGTACCATGCATAAAATACATGCCAAACGGTTTGAACGCGAAGACTTTAGCATTGAACATATTCTAAATTGTGATGAGCATCATTGGATGGTTTGTATGGATAATATTATTTCTGCAATGAATGTTGCAAGGGAAAAATATCTTGAAACCAAGGATAAAAAATACTGGTGGCAGATGATTCAGCTTCTCCCGAGCAGTTATAATCAGAAACGTACTGTTATGCTAAATTATGAGGTGCTGGCTAATATCTATAAGTCAAGAAAGAATCATAAACTGGATGAGTGGTGTTGTCATGAAGGAATAATTGATGGAGATAAAACGAATAAATCATATATTGGTTTCTGTGATTGGATTGAAACGTTGCCATATTCAGAAATGATAACAAGCGACAAATAGAAAATAGGCAAAACAGTTACAAGAGGGAAGAGTGATGAGAATAAAATCAAATCCTATCAAAAAGATGCTTTGTAAGCATGATAAAACAACGCTTATAAGAACAAATCTGGTAAAACAGAAAGACGGTTCTTAGATAACGAAACACACTTGGCAGTGTAAAAAATACGGAAAAATAATTAATTAATTTTTAAAAAAACTATTTACAAAACAACAATATTGTGATATAATAATATCAACAAACAAAATAAAGCAAATCGTCTAGGAGGACAAAAAATATGACAATTGAAAATTTATTAAACAAAGCAAGACAAGCAGCAATCGATAAAGTATGGCCGTATTATTTAGATATTTGTGATGGAAATGAAACTGAAGCAAAAGAATGGATTGAACATGAAAGAAAAGCAGGAGTAATTGATAGAGATATAAAGCGTTGGACATTAATGAATATTTATCAAGTCATTAAAACAATTAAGAAAACATCGCTTATGAATGAATCTGAAAAAGATGCGGCAATTGCTGAAATTCATAAATGCAAAGAATTGCAGGAATCTAAAAAAGAAATTGCAATGATGTTTGCAAATCATTTTTATAAATACAAAGATGCATATTTGAAATAAAATTGTTATAGATAAACAAAACTTGGATGAAAGATTTCAGGTTTTGTTTAGTTTTAGAAGAAATAAAAAAGCCTATTAGCCAAATGGTAAGGCACAAGATTTTGATTCTTGTATTTACTGGTTCGAATCCAGTATGGGCTATTTAAGTTTGATTGGACCCTTAGCTCAGTTGGTTAGAGCAACCGGCTCATAACCGGTCGGTCCTGGGTTCGAG
>OGCO01000913.1_pt1 | contig 48004 bp, 43 predicted proteins | sample 1570171 | NCBI WGS metagenome assembly OGCO01 (sample SAMEA4370583, study PRJEB24528) | human gut metagenome
CATAGATTCTGTGTTGGCTGTACGCCAGTCGGATTCTGCTCCTACCTGGGAAAAACCGACTGTGATCAAATCGTTTCCGTCTCCTGAGCCTCCATCTCCACTGCTTGTTTTGTTATTCGATGCACCTCCACATCCTCCAAGCATGGTCACTACCATCACTACAGATAAAATCAGTCCCAATAATTTTCTCTTTTTCATAAGCATTACCTCCTTAAATTTATTTCAATTCAATGCTTTATCTTGATGATAGAATACTATATTTTTTCCTTATTTGAAACAGAGTATTGTTTGTTTTTAGTTGTATTTTTTTTGAATAATCAAACCAAAGTAGATTATTTTTTGAAAAAGGTATATTTTTTTACAAAACAACGTCTCTTACATTTTTTGCAGGAATTACTACCGTAACCTTTGTTCCTTTTCCTTCCCGGCTTTCATAAAAAATTCCATACTCTTCACCATAATAACTATGAATACGCTGATTTACATTAACCACCCCAAATCCACTTTCTTGTGTTACTTCTTCATCCTCTTTCAGACGTTTTTTCAATTTAGCAAGCTCTTCTGTGGTCATTCCTCTGCCATCGTCTGACACATAAAAAACAATTTTATCCTCTTTTTGTCTTCCTTCTATACTAACGTGTCCATTTCCACGCTTATTACGTATTCCGTGCACAATAGCATTTTCAACAAGTGGCTGCAATAAAAGTTTGGGAATAATATACTCTTCAATATTTTCTTCTATATCAATTGTATAATCCAAAATATCTCGAAAACGCAGCTTTTGAATTTTCAGGTAACTTTCTACATGCTTTTGTTCTTCTGCAATCCGAATAAAACTTTGTCCATTGCTAAGTGTTGTCCGAAAAAAATCTGACAAATAGGTAAGAATGGTTACTACCTGATCATTTTGATTTGATTCAGCAAGCCAAACAGCGGTATCCAATGTATTATAGAGAAAATGCGGATTAATCTGTGCCTGCAAAAGTTTCATCTCAATCATCCGGAGCATTTCATGATTCTTTTTCATATCATCAACAAGACTTCCAATTTCCTTCGTCATATCATTAAAATTCCGAACCAATACAGCAATCTCGTCCTGCGATTCTACTTTTTTCGATTTCGCTGTAAAATCCCCTTCTGCCACTTTGCTTGTCATGGCACAAAGATTTTTTATCGGTCCGGTCACACTTTGCGCCGCCCGAATAGACAAAACTGTCGATACCGCCACTGCTATAATTGCTGTAATAACAGCAATCCATATATCCTGCCTATTTTTTTTATTCAATTGTGCCTTTACATTTTCAAAATTCGTTGTCTCCACATAAATATAATTTTCTATGCCAGACTGCACTAGAGATGTCAAAACATAAATATTATTATCAAGATATTGCATGTTTTCATCATAAGAATTTCTGTCATTTATACATTTTTCCAATTCCTCAACGCAATTTCTCAGTGAACCTAATGTATTCTTTAGACGACGAATCTGCTCGCAATTTGATTCCACTGTCGCACTCTTTCCTAGTTCATCACACACGTTCTCCAATTCCGTAATGTATTGATATGGATTTACCGTTAAAATTCCATTGACCGTCACCTTTCCCACTTGCATTTCATCAATGGTTTTATTCTTTATTACAGAAAGATACATGGTATAATCCACACGTTCTTTAAAATCCTGCACATATTTATTTGCCTGTACAACATTATTTGTAATATCTGCATAAGCATTTGTTGTATAAGAAGCCGTAAGCAGCAAATATACTGCCAGTACAATCATCGGCACAATTGCGACAACTGGTATTATGGCTAATTTTTTGTTTAATGTAAACCTTTTATAGGAAAACATAGCTATCACCATTCCTTCCGGCTTGTTCGGTATTCTTTAGGAGTACATCCCTGTGTTTTTTTGAACAAAAAGCTAAAATAGTGTGGATCCTTATAACCAATTTCAAATGCAATATCCGACGTTTTCCTATTTGTACATACCAGATATTCCTTTGCCTTTTCCATACGTACCTCTGTCAAATATTCAATAAATGTCTTTCCGGTCTCTTTGCTAAATATTGTACTAAAATAACTTGGGCTCATACACACCCTGGCAGCCACAACATTAAGGGAAATCTCCTCTGACATATATTCTTCGCGAATCAGTTTTTGTGCAGTAAGGATAATGTCCGAATATCTTCTTCCGCTAATTGTATTTCGTAAATCAATCGCTTTTTGAAGAAGTGTAACCACATAATCTTCAATGTCAGGAATTGTCTCCACTGTCATCACGGCATTTTTCAACAAATCTTCATTTTGTAATATATCTTCCAATTGTTTTTCTGTTCCTTCTTTTTTGAATCGCTTGCAAAATTCCATAACGGTTGCATACAAATTCATAATAATATATTGACGGAACATTAAAGATCGAAAATGCTCTTCGGATACTTCTGCAAAAAGTGCTTGCACAAAACTGACAATTTCTTCTCTTGCCCCATTTTCTAAAAATTTTTCAATTATCTTCTGCATTTCATTGACAGCATCAAAACTGCTAACATCAAATTCATCATCTTGATTCACCGGATGTAAGTCCTTTTTGCAAATGATCTGATTCGGATTTTTCACAAATCTTGCTGCAAAAGCAAGGTCTGCATCTTGAAACGATTTTTTCAATTCTCGAATCCGTGGTACCACTCCACCAATTCCACCAAAAAAATCTAGTTCATTATACTTTTGGGAAATATTCTCTAATTTATTTTTTAATTTTGCTGTTTTTTCTTCGATAAAATCGTTCGACGACGTAATCAAAAATGCCCAACCCTCAATTCCGCGCTCAAAAACATAAATTCCGTCTTTTTTATCTTCACATTCTTCTACTTCTTCAAATAACTGCAAGGAAACATCATCTTGCAAATATTTAAATAATAAAATTTGAAAAAATCTTGCACTCAAATCAATGTCAAATCGTTTTCCCTTTTCCAACGCATCCGCTAATGATATTTCCTCTGAAAACAATTCACGTAGAAATTTAGTCTTAATCAGTTTCTCATTTTCCTGCATTTCCTGTTGATAAACCAGGAGCATTTCCTTTTCATCTTGTTGTTTTTGAATTTTATCCGCCACTTCTTGCAAATGTTCCAATAGCACAGCGGCAGAAACCGGCTTTAACAGATATTCTGTCACTCCAATTTTAATGGCTTCTTTGGCATAACCAAAATCATCATACCCACTAAGTATGATGATTTTCGTATCCGGTAACTTTTCTTTTACAATACGGCTTAATTCTAATCCATCCATAAATGGCATACGAATATCCGTAATCACTATGTCCGGCTTTTCTTCAAGAATCAGAGGAAGGGCAAGTTCCCCATCACTTGCCTCTCCTGCAAATTCATAACCTTCTTTTTCCCAATCAATACTGTTTTTGACACTTTCTCGTATGATAACTTCGTCTTCCACTAAAAAAACTTTTATCATAACATTCTCCTCTTTTCTCCAATGAATAAATCACCGATTCACAATTCCGATAATATCCTGTATTCCGGAAAAGTTTTCTTTCTTTACATAATCTTCCAATCCATCTATAATTTCTGACGTCGCATACGGATTAAAGAAATTCGCGGTTCCGACCGCTACCATCGTAGCACCTGCCATCAAAAACTCGAGAGCATCTTCCGTATTTTGGATTCCGCCCATTCCGAGGATTGGGATATTGACCGCATTTGCCACTTCATATACCATACGCACCGCAACCGGTTTCACGCATGGGCCGGACATCCCTCCCGTTTTGTTGGCAAGGGCAAATGTCTTTCTTGCGACATCGATCTTCATGCCGGTGAGCGTATTGATCAAGGAAACGCCATCGGCTCCGCCGGCTTCCACCGCCTTCGCCATCTCCGCGATACTCGTTACATTCGGGCTGAGTTTCATGATAACCGGCTGCTTTGCAATTGCTTTTACCTTTTTCGTGATATCCTCAGCACATTTCGGATCCTGGCCAAAGGTAATACCGCCTGCCTTTACATTTGGACAGGAAATATTGATCTCCAGCATGTCGACATCCTCTGAGGCAAGCCGTTCCACAACTGCCAGATATTCTTCTTCCGAATGGCCGCACACATTTACAATAATCCTTGCATTCTTCTCGTGTAGAAAAGCGAGATCTCGTTGGATAAATGTTTCAATTCCCGGATTTTGCAATCCAATCGCATTGAGCATTCCACTTTTTGTCTCAGCGATACGAGGTGTCGGATTTCCTGCCCATGGTACATTGGCAACCCCTTTTGTCGTCACCGCGCCCAGTTTTTCGAGATCCACAAATTCGCTATATTCCATACCGGAGCCAAACGTCCCTGAAGCTGTCGTCACAGGATTTTTGAATGTGATTCCGGCAAAATTTACTTCCAGACTCATTTTTCGTCCTCCATTTCTGCTATGCGCGTAATTCTATAATTCTACTTCCGTAGAAAGAAAAACCGGTCCATCCTTACATACACGCTTATTGTGCACGTTAGAATGGGAATCTACCTCTGTTGACTGGCATACACAGCCAAGACAGGCACCGATTCCACAAGCCATTCGCTCTTCCATGGATACATACGTTTCGATTTCGTTTTCCAGACCATATGCCTTTACTCCGCGGAGCATTGGCATCGGACCACAGGCACAAATAACATCTGCCGTAAGATTTTTTTCTTTCATGGCATCGATAACCGTTCCGTGAGTTCCCACGCTTCCGTCGTCTGTCGCGATAACGACATCGGCCACTTTATCAAATTCTTCTTTCAAAAATAACGTGGCATCGCGGTATCCAAGTACGACAGTCGGACGCTCTTTGCATGCTTTGGCAAGCGCAAGCATTGGTGGGATACCGATTCCTCCGCCGATCAGGATTGCTTTCTTTTCCGGAATCGGGAATCCATTTCCCAAAGGGCCAAGCACCTCAATCTTATCACCGGAAGAAAGTTTCGAAAATTCTTCCGTTCCTTCGCCAACCACGCGGTATACAAAACGCATCGTCTTTTCCCCGCGGTTAATTTCACATATACTGATGGGACGTGGAAGCAGTCGCGCTTCACTCTTTGTATAGATTGATACAAATTGTCCCGGCACAGCAGATTCTGCAATCTCAGGGGCATCTATCCACAGACTAAACACCCCGGGAGCCAGCATAACTGACTCCCGGACATTGCAGAGACATTTCACTTTACTCATAAGTCAAACCTCTCTTCTTATATTTTCTTATTCTTCGTCATCCAGCAAATCTGAAGTCAATTCCTGTGCCTTCAAAGCCTCTTCCGGAATTTCAAAATCAGGTGCAGAATCTACATTTTTATAAACACATGTCATGTTCATATCTTTTACTGTAATCTTTGCATCTGCCAATGCGCTGGAAAGATCTACGGAATCATCACTGTCGGAAGAATCCGCCGACTTTTTGATTTTGGACATAAGACCTTCCAAAACCTTATTCATCATATCTGTGATCGAATAGGTAATCTTGTAAATATTTTCCTCTTCGCTGTCAAACCAGATTGTCATCTTGATATCGCCCATGTTCGAAATGATCGTATCAAGCAATTCTTTGATTTCTTTTTCATCCATTACAGAACTGATGCTTCCCGTCAATGAGGACATCAGCTCTTCCATCATATCCTGATTATCCTTGGCACTTACTGTATACTCATATACATTGTAGGTCTTATCATTTTCAGTCATTTCACCTTTTTTCGTATATTTTGTATTGTCCTCGGACAACTGCTTGGACATATCCCCGGAAGACTGCATAAGGCTTGCCGCATTTTCCATTTTAACCTTACTCCAGTCACCATCTGCGGTTTTCGTATACATCACAAGATCATCGCCATCTTTCTGCATGTAAGAATCTGTCGTAGTGGACACTCCGGCAGAAGTAACAGTCGCTGATGTCTTTACTTTCATTGGGTCCAAAAAGTAGGTGGCATTCATTTTCATATCCATGTCAACATCCTGTGTCGTACCTGCCACAGAAATTGTCATTTTTCCACCCATCGTGGATTCCATCTGAAAATTCTTTGCATTGTTGATCTTGGAAACAGAATTTTTGATTACTTCTTTTTCGCTCTTTGCACATCCTGCAAGACTGCAGACTGCCAATGTCAGGCACATTACCAGTGCCAAAAGTTTACTCATTTTTTTCATAGTCGTTCTCCTTCTTGTTAAAAAATGGTCGCTAAGTCCTTTTTCATTGCAATGGCTGCTGCTCTCGATGCGTCTGCATACCCTTCTTCCCCGAAAGATGCATACACCGGCTGCTTATATGCTGCAATGATTCCACGAGAGGAATTGACGATCGCGCCAAGTCCGTCTTCGTTAAAATATGGTGCCAGGTCTTTGGCGGTTCCGCCCTGTGCCCCGTAACCAGGTACAAGAATAAAGGATTTTGGCATTACTTTACGAAGCACTTTTCCCATCTCCGGATACGTTGCTCCTACGACAGCACCGATATAACTGTAACTGTCACCCATGCAGTCAGTGCCCCATTTTGCTACATGTTCGCCAACCATTTCATACAATGGCTTGCCATCAATTTTCTGATCCTGAAACTCTCCGCTTGAAGGATTAGAAGTTTTTACCAGTATGAACAATCCTTTTTTCTCTTCTTTACAAACATCCACAAATGGTTTGATTCCATCGGTTCCAAGATATGGATTTACGGTAATAAAATCCTCATCAAATGGTGCGATCTTTGTATTTCCGATCTGCACTTTTCCGATATGACCGGTCGCATAAGCGGCTGAAGTAGAGCCGATATCACCGCGCTTTACATCTCCGATCACGATCAATCCTTTTTGCTTACAATAATCTACCGTTTTCTTAAAAGCCGCAAGTCCCGGGATTCCAAACTGCTCATACATGGCAATCTGCGGTTTTACTGCCGGAACGATATCGCAGATAGCATCAACAATTCCTTTATTGTACTGCCAAACTGCTTCTGCTGCCGCTTCCAATGTCTCGCCCATTTCATCGACCGCTTTTTTCTGAATATGCTGCGGAATATAATTCCACATTGGATCCAGTCCAACTACGATCGGAGCTTCCATTTCTTTGATTTTCTTAACCAGCTGGTTAATCATGTGTTATTCTCCTCCTTCGTTCTACGCAAACGGATAGGCAACTGCCCCATCTACGATGGTATATTCAATCTTTCCATACACTTTTTTTCCATCGAACGGCGTATTTTTTCCTTTGGAAACAAATGTATTTTTATCAATGGCATATTCCTTGTCAATCTCCGCAATCGTAATGTCCGCAGGTTTTCCGACTGCCAAAGAACCGCCCTCCACGCCAAGGATACGACATGGGTTCACACTCATGCGCTCCACCAGGCCTGACATCGTAAGATATCCTTTTTTTACCAGTTCTGTGACTGCAAGTGCAAATGCCGTCTCAGAACCTACGATACCAAATGGTGCCTCAGCGATTGATTTCTTTTTCTCTTCTTCTCCATGTGGCGCGTGATCTGTCGAAATGGCCTCCAAAATGCCTTCTTTCAATCCCTCTTTCAAGCGCTCCACATCTGCCGCCGTACGAAGAGGCGGATTCATCTTATAGTTTGCATCATCTTCGAGAATATCATCCTCTGTCATGGAAAAATGATGCGGACACACTTCTCCACTGACGCAGACACCGTCTTCCTTCGCTTTCTGAATCATGGTAACACTGTCTGCCGTCGAGCAGTGGCACAAATGCAATTTTGCCCCTGTCTCCTTCGCAAGTAAAATATCTCTTGCTACGATTACATCTTCCACCGCATTGGTAATTCCCGGGATTCCAAGACGCTCTGCCGCTTTTCCTGCATTCATTGCCCCTTTTCCTACCAGGTTTTTATCTTCACAATGCGCCATCACAGGGATGCCAAGGCGTGCTGCTTCTTTCATCGCTTTTTCATAAACGGCTGCATTCATCACACTCTTACCGTCTTCACTGATTGCTTTTGCTCCGGCTTTTACCATGCCTTCGATATCGGTTACCGTTTCTCCGGCTTGTCCGACCGTCACGGCTCCTACCGGATATACATGAATGGGACTGTCTTTCTCAGCGATTTCCAAAACTTTCCGGATCCGCTCCGGGGAGTCCGTCGCCGGCTTGGTATTTGGCATCGGACATACTCCGGTAAATCCGCCTTTTGCCGCTGCCATTGTTCCCGTTTTGATCGTCTCTTTGTACTCAAATCCCGGTTCACGCAAATGCACATGAAGATCCACAAATCCCGGCATCACATATTTTCCGGAAGCATCTATTGTTTCATACTCACCGGTCATCGCATCTGCTATTTTTCCATCTACGACATACACGTCTCCGACTTCATCTCTTCCGGTCGCCGGATCCACAATATGTCCATTTTTAATCCATAGGTTCAATAAACAAGTCCACCTTTCCAAAATCATCGAGCGTAAACTGATTTGTCAGCCCCGCTTTTTCAATGTCTTTTAACACTGCCTGATTGGTGATGACTTCCGAAAGTTCTTCTTTTGTCACCCACTTAAAATCATTCAGATCTTCTGCCAGAATCACTTCCTCTGACTGGGAAGTACATTCAAAGGCAATTCCGACACTGCAGACTTCTCCAACGGTAAATCCCCATGTATATAGAGGTTTATCTACCAGAACCGACAATCCTGTCTTTTCTTCCACCACGCGCTGTACAGCCTTTTCCGGTGTCTCTGAAAATTCAATGGTTCCATCGATAAATTCCCACTGATAGGGATCAAATATACGATCGTCGTACCATTTTTCTACTACAAGATAGTGATCCTGGCACTGAACGATTCCTTTTACAAGAATACGATACTTATCCATGATAAACCTCCTTTTCGTATAGGTATCTGATTATTTGGCTGAAATATAACCTTTTGCTTTCAAAAGTTCTGCCATAAGAACAGCTCCACCTGCAGCACCACGTACTGTATTGTGGGACAAGCCTACAAATTTCCAATCAAAGTAAGAATCTTCTCTAAGACGTCCGATGCTTACTCCAAATCCATTTTCATAATTTACATCCAAAGCAACCTGTGGGCGGTCATCTTCTTCCAAATACTGGATAAACTGTTTTGGTGCACTTGGAAGATTCAATTCCTGAGGTGCTCCCTTGAACTCTACCAATGCTTGAATCAATTCTTCTTTCGTCGGTTTCTGTTTGAAATTAACGAAAGCGGCTGCGGTATGTCCGTCCAATACAGGTACACGGATACATTGGCTGGTGATCAATGGTGTCTGTGCTTTTTCGATCTTTCCATCTACCACTTTACCCCAGAGACGAAGTGGCTCCTGCTCACTCTTCTCTTCTTCTCCGCCGATGTAAGGGATGATATTGTGTTCCATCTCCGGCCAGTCTTTAAATGTCTTTCCGGCTCCGGAAATTGCCTGATATGTTGTTGCTACTACAACTGTAGGCTCAAATTTTCTCCAAGCAGTAAGTGCCGGCGCATAACTCTGGATCGAGCAGTTTGGTTTTACACATACAAAACCTCTTTTTGTACCAAGACGTTTCTTCTGGCTTTCAATGACTTCAAGATGTTCCGGATTGATCTCCGGTACGATCATTGGTACATCTGGTGTCCAGCGGTGTGCGCTGTTATTGGATACAACCGGAGTTTCTGTCTTTGCATACTCTTCCTCGATCTTTTTGATTTCTTCTTTTGTCATATCTACAGCACTAAATACAAAGTCAACATCTTTGCTGACATTCTCTACTTCATTTACATTTTTAACGACAATTTTTTTCACTGCTTCCGGCATCGGAGTCTGCATTTTCCAACGTCCACCAACAGCTTCTTCGTATGTCTTCCCTGCACTTCGTGGGCTTGCTGCAATTACAACAACCTCAAACCATGGATGATTCTCCAAAAGGGAGATAAATCTCTGTCCTACCATTCCTGTACCACCAAGGATACCTACACGTAACTTGTCGCTCATTTTTAACCTCATTTCCTGTCACCGGATGTGACATATCTTCTTTTCTTGTTCCTCTTATGCCTGCCTGACAAACGGCAAATACATAGTTGTTTATATTGTACTACATTTTGGGTGAGATTTCAAATAGAAAATGTACCATGTTGGTAAATTGCTTTTTGACCATACAACTGTGTCAATTCTTTTGACCTAAAATGACGATTTTCTCTTTGGGACCATATGATTGTGACGTTCCCTTTGACCTAAAACGGCAATTTCCTCTTTGAGACCATACGACCATAACAATTCTTTTGACCTTAAACGGCAGTTTCCTCTTTGAGACCATACGACCATAACAATTCTTTTGACCTCAAACAACGATTTCCTCTTTGAGACCATACGACCGTGACAATTCTTTTGACCTCAAACAACGATTTCCTCTTTGAGACCATATGACCGTGTGATTAGCCTTTCCCCTCGCCCTTATTTTTTGCTGTGGTCTTGTCTTAATCATAATGTGTCCCTTGTTTTCCCAACGAGGGATTTAGGACGCCGCCGGTGCTTAGAGGACGTTTTTTGTCCTCATGCACCGCTGCGAGCGTTCTCTAAGCGCAAGCGGCCCCGAAGTAGAAAAATAAGGGGCATATTTATGATAATAAAACGCAGCAAAATTGCTACAACTTTTCTTTGACTTTTATATCCAGATGTGGTATTGTAAGGGAGTATCAATTATTTATAGTTTTAGGAGGCAAAAAACATGAAAGGTACAGTTAAATGGTTTAATGCTAAAAAAGGATTTGGTTTCATCTCTGATGAAGAAGGAAACGACGTATTTGTTCACTTTTCTGCTTTACAGATGGACGGTTTCAAAGTATTAGACGAAGGCGACGAAGTCGAATTTGAAGTTGTCAACGGAGAAAAAGGTCCACAGGCAGCAAACGTAACAAAGTTATAATCGAATTTAATGACTAATTTTTATAGATGAAAGAGTTTCTTGTGATTTTGAATCACAAAATATGCTCTTGTGTGTAAAAGTTTAGAATTACAATGTGGTTGTAACCAGAAAAAGGGAAGCAGTACCTGAGAATAATTCTCATCGGTGCCACTTCCCTTTTTTCTATCTTTTTACCTATCTTATGCTTCGTATTTGTCACAACCGTCAAACACTCCTACACTTCGTATGAGATTCTTCGGAAGTCCCGCCGCATAACTCAGATTATCGCAGTTTTTAAATGTATATTCCATCTCTTCAATCGTGTTCGGAAGAACCGGGATCATTTCCAATGCATCGCAGTCATAAAATGTCATTGTAAATTTCTTGACGCCCTCCGGAATATTTGCCGGAATTTCAAGAAGATTTTTACATCCCTCAAACGTATTGGTCATTGATGTGACAGTATCCGGAAGTACAGGTGCCGCCGTAATGCTTGCACAACCACTGAATGTCCAATCCATATTGGTAAGTTTAGACGGAAGTGTCGGTGCTGCTGAAAGGCTGGTGCATTTCTTAAAGGTCGCATACAAGCTTGTTACATCATCCGGAATCGCTGGTGCCGTCTCCATGCTTTCGCATCCCTCAAAGGTATTGGAAAGATTTTCCACGTTTGCCGGGAGTGCGGAAACGGTGCAAAGACTGGTGCAATTCTTAAATGTTCCAAGCATGCTCGTTACCGTCGAAGGAATATTGGCTGCCAATTCCAGGGCTTCACAACCCGAGAACATATAATCCATGTTGTCGATCTGCACTCCGTTTTCGAAAGTAACCGCCTGAATCTGCACTTTCTTATTAGAAGCAAATACTCCGGCTTTGGCGCGGTCCTCATAATGACCGGCAAATACCACCTGATAAGAAGAGGTAACTCCGCTGACCGTGGCATCCATTTTCGCCGGAATTTTTATCGCCGTATTGGTACCGGTGTATTTTTTCAAAAGAATGGTTTTCGCCGTATCGTCTGTCACGTAATCCCAATCTTTTGCTGTCGTCTCCACAAACGTGAAACTCTTGCTGCAGGAATTACATTTTCCGTCTGCCGTATAACTGTGTCCGCTATTGACGGTTCTTTCCTGCACCTCCTTGCAGGCCGAGCACGTTCTCTGTTCCAGTCCGGAGATTCCGTGACTTGGGGCAAGTGTCTGCGTCCAGCCGCCAAAGGAATGACCGGTCGGGGCAATGCTCTGGGCATCCGTTGTACTTGTGCATGCCACCACATTTCCTGCGGCATTTTTATAAGTATTTGTACAATGCTTTGTCTGTACTCCTTTTGTTACACAGCCCGGCTTTTTGTCAATGGTATACGTGCTGCTGTAATTGTGGCCGGTCGCATCCAGAATTTCAATCTTGTCAACACCACATGTCAATGTCTTTCCATCTTTCGTATACGTATTGATGCACTTATAATGTGCCGAACCGTCCTTGGTACAAGTCGGTTCTACCGTATCCGCATCCACTTTTTTCCAATTGTGACCGGTTGCCGGAATCATCACTTCATTTTTTGTCTTATCGCAAAGTTTACACTTATCACATCGTTTTCCATTTGTCGTACATGTTGGCTCACGAAGAACCACGTTTTCAAACTGATGCTCCAGCTTCGGTGTGCTACTTCGCCGTGTCTTAGTACATCCGGTTCGTTGACATGTCTGTGTTAATTGTCCCATATTGTAACAATCCGGGTTCTTTGTCACCACGCCGGCATCCCAGTCATGGCCCAATGCTTTGATCGTACGAATATCCGTCCGATACGTACAGCCCGTTCGCTTACAATGTTTGGACTGTTTGCCGGATTCTTCACAAGTTGCTTCTTTATCTGTCACGTAGCCGCCCAGATCATGTCCAAGCGGTGCGATATTTTCTTTTTTCGTGCCTCCGCAAACCTGACAAGTATAAACACGTACACCACTGATCGTACAAGTCGGTTCTTTGGACACCACACCGGCATCCCAAGTGTGTCCGAGCGCATCCAGTGTTACCGTGCTGTTTGCACCGCAGGTAAGGCAGGTAGAAAGTCGTTTTCCTCTCGTCGTACATCCCGGTTCTTCGGTGATTTTACCGTAAGTCCATGTATGACCGATTGCCTCGATGGTTTCCTTCTTCGTACCGGCACATCCATCCACCGTACAATGATAGGTTCTCACGCCCGCCGCCGTACAGGTCGGACTTTTTGTAATCTCGCCGAGATCCCATGAATGGCCGTTTGCCGGGATCGGCTCTGTCTTTGTCTTTTTGCAGATGTTACAAACATATTCCATTTCACCGGCTTTTGTACAAGTCGGCTCGGTCTTGATCGTACCATTTGAAGCCCAGTCATGTCCCTTTGCAGGAATCACTTCTCTCTTTTTCTCGCCACAGTTCTGGCAGGTATCTTCGCGCTCACCCACGGCATCGCAGGTCGCATCCGTTACTGTTCTGCTAAGCCAGCTGTGTCCGGTCGCTGCCACAGGCTCTTCCCGCACTTTCGCACATTTTGTACAGATAGAACGACGCAGTCCCTCTTTCGTACATTCCGGGTTTTTTACAATCGCCCAGTTTCCCCAGACATGTTCACACGGTCCCTGAACGACAACAATCTGACAAGTTGCGGATACTTTTCCGGAAAAGACCGTAATCGTCGCCGTCGTACCAACCGGCGTATCTTCGGTGATAAATATACGTCCGTCCTGATAGACATTGATACCGCCAAAGAAATCACAGTTCCATGTCAATTTTTCTGTGGAAGTCACCGGAAATACTGTCGCTGTCAAGCGGTCACTTTCGCCGGCCGCCAACTCGATATAGGTGCGGTCCAATGTAATCTTTGTGATTGAAGTATTGGCAGACAAGGCACTCATTTCCAGTTCGTCCAATGCCGTCTGTACCGCCGTTTGCGGCTGCATTGTTTTCGGTACTGTGACCGGAAGTGTCCTTTGAATCTTCTTTGGTGCCGCCACACTTATTTTTACTTTCTTTTTAATCTGTTTTTTTGCTTTCGAACGAATCGTAATCGTCGCGGTTCCTTCACTTTTTGCCTGAAGAGCACCCGTTTTACTGACGGTAACGATTTTCTTATTGGAAGATGAAAATATCACTTTTTTATTTGTTGTTTTCTTCGGTTTTACCCGATAAGAAAGTGTCTCTTTCTCCCCTTTTGTCATTTGAATCGAAGCCTCTGCCGTGATCTTTTTCGGCTGAATTTTCTTTTTAGCTTCGCTCGGTGCTTCGTTTATAAAAATGGAAAAAAGAGCAGCGAACGTCACTGCCCCCACGATCCCATAATATTTCTTTTTTGATTTTCCGTTCTGCATCCTTTTTCGCCCCTTTCACTGCGATAATTCTTACATTATATATCGGCACTCCCTACGAATTAGTAAACAATAAAAGACAAAAATTCTCCGTCGCATGCCTGTGACAGATAGTATTCCGCCACGACCAGATCCTGTGGCTCATCGACATCAATCCCATGCTCTTTCGTAAGCACATACCCCATTTGATTGTCATTGAAACTGGTCTGCGGATTTAATTCCGAAGCTTTGTTTATATAAATCGCCCCATTAATGCGATAATATTTCTTCATGTCCTGACCGCGCACATCGTCGTCTTCAGATACAATTTTTTCCAATTCATTTTCTTTGTTAAAGGAACGCATAAAAATCGGTGACTCCGATACTTCCGAGACGCTTACCAGCGATTTCTGCTCTTTTCGGATAAAATATTCCAAAGCCTTTGTCACGTCTTCCGCATTTCGCAGCGGGCTTGTCGGCTGAAGAAGGACAATAATGTCAAAATGTTCCGCTTTGCGCTCATAAAATTCGACTGCATGCATAACGACATCGATTATCTTGGCCTCGTCTGTAGCCAGTTCTTCCGGGCGCGAAAAAGGAACGATCGCTCCTGCACGCATAGAAATATCTGCGATTTCTTCGTCTTCGGTAGAAACAATCACTTTATCAATATATTCGCATTCTTTCGCCGCTTCAATCGTATATTGGATCATCGGCTTTCCTGATATCGCTTTTACATTTTTTCTCGGAATCCCCTTGCTTCCCCCGCGGGCAGGGATAATCGCAAGAACCTTTTTATTGTCGATCATATCCTTCCTCCGTTCCTCACATTCTCCTGCTGGTACCACAAAAACGTTCTATCTGTTTCCTATTATACACAATTTTCTTCGATTTCACAATGCTAAATTGTACATAAGTCTTTCACAACTTCTCCGGCAATGATAAGACCTGCTACCGATGGCACAAAAGCGACACTTCCCGGGATATCACGCCGCTCGGTGCATTTATGTTTTGCCCCCGGCGGACAGATGCAGTGCGTCCGGCAGCTGATGCTCATATCTTCAATCGGTCTCGTTGGAAGTTCGTCCGAATAAACCACTTTTAATTTTTTCACCCGGCGTTTTTTCAATTCACGGCGCATCACCTTCGCCAGCGGACAGACTTTCGTCTTGTAAATATCTGCCACTTGAAAACGGCTGGCGTCCAATTTATTTCCGGCTCCCATGCTGCTCATGATCGGTACATTTTTTTCTTTTGCTTTCATGATGAGTTCAATCTTTGCCGTCACAGTGTCCACCGCATCCACGATGTAATCGTATTCTTCAAATGGAAAATCATCGGAATTTTCCGGCAGAAAGAAACAATTATGAATCCGCACATCGACATCCGGATTGATATCAAGCATACGTTCTTTCATTACTTCGGTTTTATATTTTCCTACCGTTTTTCTCGTTGCGATAATCTGGCGGTTCAGATTGGTGAGACACACTTTATCATCGTCAATCAAGTCAAAAGCACCGACCCCACTCCGCACCAGTGCCTCACAGACATAGCCGCCGACACCTCCGATGCCAAATACGGCCACTCTGCTGTTTTTCAGTTTTTCCATTGCTTCTTCACCGAGAAGCAGCTGCGTTCTAGAAAACTGATTTAACATCTGATGATCATCCTTTCCATTCCAAATTTGCTTTTTGCCCCTTGGCTGCACGTTTACGGTTCCTTACATGCTTGGCACCCAACGTTTTTCCGTCGTATTCAAACGTTTCCTGCGTAAGATCTACAATTGTAGAATGCACTACCGTATCTTCTTTTTCCAGCGCAATTCCTTTGACACCTCGGCTTGTCTTCTTAAATTCGCTCACTTCCTCCAATGGGAATCCCAGCGACAATCCTTTTTTCGTCAAGAGGATTACTTTCTTTCCGCCAGCCAGGATATCTGCTGCCGATAATGCCGTCACACCGCTGACTTCATCGCCTTCATCCAGCTTTGTCGCCGCCACCTGCAGACGATTGGTTTCGAATTCCGCCCCGGAAACCAGTTTCACAAAACCACTCTTTGTCGAGAAGAAGAGCATGGATTCAAATAACTGCTCAAAACTGATATACAAAAGGGCATCTTCGTCGTTTGTCATTTTGCACAGATTGTGGACCAATGTTCCCTTATCACGCATCTTGCAGCGCGGGATCTTGTCGCATTTGATCTGATGCATATTTCCTTTATTGGTAAACAAGCACAATTTGTCGGTACTTTTCATCATAACGACTTGGGCAAATTCTTTCTTTGCGTCGTCACTGGCACGCCCAAATGCGGCCGCATCCAGACATTTGGCATATCCAAAACGATCAAGACAGATGCACACATCTTCCACTTTCACTTCTTCAACATAAGCCTTTGCCACATCATCGGTAAGTTCCGTGCGCCGCTCTCTTGCAAACATTTTTTTGTAGCTGCGAAGTCTTGTCTTTATCACTTTGTACAATTCTTTCGTATCGGAAAGGATTTTTTCATATTCTTCAATATTTTTAAGAAGCGTTTCATTTTCTTCGTGCAGCTTCAAAATCTCAAGTCCTATTAACTTGCTCAATTGCATGGAAAGGATCGCGTCCGCCTGAATTTCCGTAAACAAAAGCGTCTTTGCCTGTTCTTCGGCCCCTTCTGTCTTGAAGCGGATTCCTTCAGTCTTTCCCTCGATCAAACAGCTTTTTGCCTGTTTCACCGAAGAACTTCCACGAAGGATCTCAATGATAAGATCAATGACATCGGTCGCTTTCATCAGTCCGGCTACGACTTCCAGACGTTTTTTCGCCTTTGCACACAAAAATTTATACTCTTTGGTATACAAGTCTTCCTGAAACAGTATAAACTCTTCAATCATACTTTTCAGATTAAACGTATGTGGTTCCCCATCGCGGATTGCCAGCAGATTTACCCCGTACGTGTCTTCCATCTGTGTTTTTTTGTACAAACCATTTAACAGATTCTGCACGTCGCGGTCTTTTTTCACTTCGATAACGATACGGATTCCCTCTTTGGACGAGACATCCTGCACATCATAAATTTCATCAAATACTTTGTCTTTCATCAGACCGGAGATACTCTCCACAAGTTTCGTCTTATTGCCGGAAACAGTATACGGAATCTCAGTGATCACAATGTTTGTACGGCCATTGTCTCCTTTTTCAATGACGGTCTTTGCACGCACTTTGATCTTTCCTTCTCCGGTTTCATAGATGTTTGCGAGCTCGCTGGCATTCGTAATGATTCCTCCCGTCGGGAAATCCGGTCCCGGAATATAGTCCATCAATTTCTGCACGGAAATTCCCGGACGGTCCATACACGCAATTACGGCATCGATCACTTCGCCCGGATTGTGTGTCGGGATGTTGGTCGCCATGCCGACGGCGATTCCGGTCGTTCCATTGATCAAAAGGTTTGGCACCATGGCAGGAAGAACCTGTGGCTCTTTTTCACTTTCGTCAAAGTTCGGGTCAAACTCAACCAGACCTTTTTCGAGATTATCAAGCATCGTCATCGCTGCCAGTGACAAACGTGCTTCCGTATATCGCATGGCTGCTGCCCCGTCTCCATCGATGGAGCCGAAGTTTCCATGCCCGTCAACAAGCGGAAGATTTAAGGAATACTCTTCGGTCATATGCACAAGGGCATCGTAAATCGAACTATCTCCATGTGGATGATATTTACCCATTGTATCTCCGACGATACGGGCACTTTTTCGATGTGGCTTGTCCGGCGACAATCCCAGTTCTTTCATCGCATATAAAATTCTGCGCTGTACCGGTTTCAAACCATCCCGCACATCCGGCAGGGCACGCGCACGTATAACACTTACCGCATAATCACGGTAAGAAGTCTTCATTTCTTCCGAAAAATCCAATTGTATAATATTATCCTGGCTCATGCTCTTTCCTCCAAGTCCTTAAATGTCCACATTGGCACTTTTTGCTTCTTCCATAATAAACTGTCGTCTCGGCGGAACATTGCTTCCCATGAGAATGTCCGTCACTTCGTCGGCTTCTACGGTATCACTGATGGAAATCTGCGCCAATATACGGCTGTCAGGATCCAATGTCGTCTCCCACAACTGCTTGTCGTCCATCTCCCCCAGACCTTTGTAACGCTGGAGGGCATTGATCTTTTTGCCGGTTTTTCTAAATTTTTCCAATTCAAAGTCATTGAATAAATATTCGCTCTTTTTCACCTTTTTCCGCTTCTCGGTATCTTCGTAATCGACCTTATACAGCGGCGGAAGTCCGCGGTACACCTTCCCCTGATAGATCAGTTCCGGCATAAAACGATAGAAAAATGTCAGAAGCAGCGTACTGATATGCGCGCCATCGACATCGGCATCTGTCAATATGATAATCTTGTCGTAACGCAGTTTTTTGATGTCGAAATCGTCTCCGATGCCGCAGCCAAAGGATGCGATCATCGATTTGATCTCATTATTTAATAGAATTTTCTCAAGAGGCGCTTTTTCCACATTCAAAATTTTTCCCCGCAGTGGAAGCACTGCCTGCGTTCTTCGGTTTCTCGCGGTTTTTACCGTACCACCGGCAGAATCTCCCTCGACAATGTAAATCTCACATTCTTCCGCTTTCTTTGACGTACAGGCAGCAAGTTTGCTCTTCGTATCTACATTCATCAATTCTTTCAATACAGAGCGTCGCGCTTTATCACTTGCCGTACGTGCCTTGTAAGATTTTCTTACATTATCCAATATACTCTTTAACACTTCGACATTTTTATCAAAATAGCGCTGTACTTCCTGGCTGAACACTTCGTCCACTGCCGTCTTGGCATCGGTATTTCCCAACTTATTTTTTGTCTGGCTTTCAAACTGCGGATCCGGGTGCTTGATGGATACGATCGCCACCAGACCATTTCGGATGTCTTTTCCATCGTAATTCTCTTCATTATTTTTCAGATAACCAAGTTCTCTCGCGTACTGATTCATAACACGGGTAAGTGCCATTTTAAATCCTGTGACAAGAGTACCACCATCGGTTACATTAATGCGGTTACAATACGAATTGATCTGTTCGCTGAACGAAGCTGTGTATTGGAACGCCACTTCCACCTCGATATCTCCGCTGGTTCCTTCGACATAAATAACATCTTTGTGCAAAAGTGTCGCATCGCGGTTAATATAACCGACGTAACTTTGGATTCCATATTCTTCCAAAAATGTCATTGTCTCTCCGGTATGCTCGTCCTTAAATACGATTTTGAGATTTTTATTCAAATATGCAATTTCTTTTAATTTCTTTTTTATCGTCTCCGGTTTAAACTCAACCGTCTCAAAAATGGTATCATCCGGATAAAAGGTCACTTTGGTTCCGGTATCGCTTTTGGCACATTTTCCTACGACCGGAAGCAGTCCATTTTCCAGTTTTACAACCGGTTTTCCTCCATCTTTATATTCATCGCGGTAAATTTTTCCGTCTTTTTTCACTTCCACGATCATGCTCTTCGAAAGGGCATTGACAACCGAAGCTCCGACACCGTGCAGACCTCCGGACACTTTATAGACACTGTTGTTAAATTTTCCTCCGGCATGCAAAATGGTGTAAACCACACGCACGGTCGGAATTTTCTTTGTCGGATGGATATCCACCGGAACGCCTCGTCCATTGTCTTCGATCACGACACCGCCATCTCGCGTCAAGGTAATCCCCAGCTGCGTACAGTACCCTGCCAGATGCTCATCAATTCCATTATCCAATATTTCCCATATCAAATGATGCAGTCCCCGCGTTCCGGTACTTCCAATATACATACCCGGCCGCTTTCTGACCGCTTCCAATCCCTCCAATATGACAATCTGGCTTCCATCGTACTTATCCATCTGCTACATCCTTTCTTGCTTTGATCCTCAATAGTTATACTATTTCAAAATTACATTATAATCGAACAACCGTTTTTTTTCAAGCGTTGGTTTATAATTTTTAGTACATTATAATTTGCCGGAAACCAATTTGTCCTTCATGGTCTCCGTTCCACTACGGTCCGCGCAGACCAGAGGTCTCCCAGACCTCTTGCGCCGCTTGCGCTCCAATAAACGCGCAGGGGTATCGATATGCAAAATACGCATATCTGATACCCGCGTGTTTATACTCATTTCAGACAAATCGTTTCCGGCAAAATATAGAAATAAAAAATTATAAACCGTATTATGTGAAATGGCTGGTCCTATCTTTTGATAAAACATTTCAATAAGAACGATTTCGGATTCCTACATTGACAGAAACGCAAAAAATTATTATACTTATTCTTAGTGTCATACATTATAAGGAGGATTTGTAAAAATGAAGAAACCGATCGTAACATTGGAACAAGTAAAGGAAATCGAAAAAACCTATCCTACTCCATTCCATATCTATGATGAAAAAGCCATCCGTGAAAATGCAAGAGCATTAAAGGAAGCATTTTCCTGGAACAAGGGCTATCGTGAATATTTTGCTGTAAAAGCTACCCCAAACCCATTTATTTTGAAAATTTTGCAGGAAGAAGGCTGCGGCGTGGACTGCTCTTCTTTGACAGAGCTTATGCTCTCCGAAGCACTGGACTTCAAAAAAGATGATATTATGTTTTCATCGAATGTAACACCGATGGAAGAATACAAAAAAGCCAGCGAACTTGGTGCTTATATCAACCTTGATGATTTTACACATATTGACTATCTTGCAGAGGGTGTAGGCATTCCGGAGACCATCTGCTGCCGCTACAATCCGGGCGGTGTATTTGAACTTGGCACGGACATCATGGACAACCCCGGCGATGCCAAATACGGATTTACCAAAGAACAGCTTATCGAGGGATACAAAAAATTGATGAAACTTGGAGCAAAGCATTTTGGAATCCATGCTTTTATCGCAAGCAACACCGTGTCCAATGACTATTATCCGACACTTGCCGGCATTCTTTTCGAACTTGCTGTCGAATTGAAGGAAAAGACCGGAGCGGATATCCAGTTTATCAATCTTTCCGGCGGTGTGGGAATTCCTTACACACCAGACAAAGCGCCAAACGATATCAAAGTGATCGGCGAAGGTGTACGCAAACAGTTTGAAAAAATCTTAGTTCCTGCCGGACTTGGCGATGTGAAGATTTTCACGGAACTCGGACGTTTCATGCTTGGCCCTTACGGAAATCTTGTAACCAAATGCATTCATCAGAAACACATTTACAAAGAATATGTAGGCCTTAACACCTGTGCCTGCGACCTGATGCGTCCGGCTATGTACGGTGCTTATCATCATATCACCGTGCTCGGCAAGGAAAATGAGCCATGCGACCACAAATACGATGTAACCGGTTCTCTTTGTGAAAATAATGACAAATTTGCCGTAGACCGTATGCTTCCAAAAGTTGACATCGGAGATTATCTCGTCATCCATGACACCGGTGCTCACGGCTACGCAATGGGTTATAACTACAACGGTAAACTCAAATCTGCGGAATTGTTATTAAAAGAAGACGGAAGTGTCCAGATGATCCGCCGCGCAGAAACTCCAAAAGATTATTTTGCTACTTTTGATTTCTGTGATATTTTGAAAAATATGAAATACTAAGATAAGTTCTTTTCAAAAATACAGCCTCACTCGTCACAGCAAACTGCTCCCCGTCAAGTAGGCAATTGAAAAAATATAAATTTTTCTTGGGGCTGTCGCTTTAACATATGAAAATTGTTAAGGCGAAGCCCTGTTTTTTAACTTAAATTATAAAAATAATCTATCTTTTGTTTAAACTTTTTATCGGATTTAAAAATGGGCGCACTTATCTAAGACCTGCTCAACAATCTGTTTTCACGTTTTAAACTTTTAAAATTTATGCCGTTTTTAAAGGAAATAAATGGATTCCTGTTTTTCCATTTTGTATTTTGTTATGAAGTTTATTTATATTTCTGGCAATAGCTAACAATGTACTTTCTGCAAGAACATTTATTGTACCTTTTGTCAGATATCTTCTAAATTGCATATCTTGTTTAATTTCTCCAAAAGGACCCTCTGCCTGAATACTCCGGTTCATACGCTATAATTTTCCTTCTTCTGACACGATGCGTTCCAAGTCTGCCTGCCGCTGTTTGATAAATTTTTTTGCCACTTGTAATGTTTTTGTCCGTTTTTCCAAAGGAGTTTTGCAGTTGTTTCCTTTAATACATTTTTCCTTTTGTGGACAATCTTGACAGTTTTCACACTTATAAATAGTTTTTTCACGTATAATTCATCTTCTTCATATTTTAAGGTTATTACCCTGCTGCGAATTTTACTATATTGCTGTGTTATCTCTTCTCCTCTATATAATGCTACCTTCCGGATGCTATAAAATATCTTAATATGATGTCTAGACGAGTATAATCTATATACTGCCTCCGCAAATGCCAACTGTGCATATGCCCAAATTGACGTATTGCAATTTCCTTTTGCTGACTTACTGTCCCCACAATTGGATAATATCCTCGATTAAAAGGTTCTTCTAGCTTAAATTGTCTGAACATAATCAAAAAGCCTAGCTGTTGAATGTATTACTTCATTTAATTCTTCTTTGCTCTTTAAACTAATTATTTGATGCAATACACTAAAAATGCCATTCTGTTCCCTTTTTAATAAATTTTGAACACATTCTGGGAATTCTTCCATTTGCTCTGATGGAATTATATAAGAAAATTCTTCCAATGACAACAAATATATAGAAATACAGCCAAGCCACAGATTTATCCAATTATCATATGCAGACAAAAATTTTCTGTGCATTTTATCAATTATTATTGTTCCCGGCACATCAACAAGCCTATTTTTCGGAAGCAAAAAAAGTGAATTATTCTCTTCTTGTAATTGCAGCCTTTTTGCCTTTAATAAAAAAGTTTTTCCCATTCCTTTACAAGCTGCAACACCTTTTGAATCAGTTGCGCTTAAGAAAGATCTCACTGCATTATTCATATAAACTAAATCCAGTATCTCCTTATGGTCAAAACCAATACTATCTGCCTCTACTTTTCATACACACATAATAACCTCCTATCCACCGCTTTTCAATTTACGACACAAATATAATAATTAAAAATTCCAAACCTCTCTACATTCAATGGCACAGTACTTTCAAAAACTATACTACAAAATATAGTGAGGTATGTAATTAATAGTTCCTTTATTTTAAAATTCTCCTGATATGCACATCTGGCTTTATTTCACTGAACCTGCACTTGTATCTTGTTCAAAATAAAAGTCCCATTTTTCATCTTGATTTATCTGATTTTCTTCGCAATACTTCTTGCCTAATGTCTCATAATCAGAATTTTTCAAAATCAAACGTTTAAACGAAGGCTCTATCTCTGCTTTTCCTATTTTTTCCAATTCCTTGTATGCGTCTTGATTTTTATCGTTTTTCAATTCGCAAATTGCATTATATGGCTTATCACCCGACTGTAAATAACCAAAAAATTGCCCCTCAAAATCCGGTATATTTACAACCACTTTATTATTTTTACCTTTTTGCGCTTCAGAAAATATTTTCTCATTAATTGTCCACATTGAATTTTTTATCCACTTTTCTTTTCTCTTTACTTTAGGTGAGTCCAGATCATGCATAACAATATAATTCATTCCAAAATGATTTAATATTTTTTCGAACATAGGTATATTTGCTTTTCCACGGCAATTTAAAATTGTAGTATCAGCATTTTTTACTTGCATCAGTACAGCTTGCTCTGTATCTCCCTCTACTAAAATTATTTTTTTCGCAAAAAAGAACTCATTGATTGTAGGATGACAATTTCTTATCATTTGCAACCGTTCACGTTCATCATCCGAAAAATTAGCCTTATCTGTAGAAAACACATTAGTCGCACTTCCATCATTTTTTTCTACTCTAGTAATAGTAGTATGGGGTTTAGACACATCAATAAAAATAGGTGAATGTGTTGTAATCATAACTTGCCAATTTTCCAATTTTGCAAGTTTGTAAAGAGCCTCTCTTGCTAAACGAATTGCCGGAGGATGCAAAAAAGACTCTGGTTCTTCTACCAATAAAATTTTAGATACACCATTTTTAATTACTGCTCGACCATTTTTCATTTTCCCCGAATCAGCTAATGCTTCAATTGCTGACCATAAAAATGCACGTTGCAAACCACTTCCTTGATTTGCTAAAGGATAGTACTTATCATCCACACTTGCTATTTGTAAATGCGTTCCCGTAGCCAGAATTTTATCTACATCCAATTTCCCTGCTTGAGGATCAATATCAACTTTATGATCCGGGAAGATATCATTCAAGTTATTTTCTAATTTTCCTGTGATCTCATCAAGTTCTTCAGCTATTTCAGTTTTTACATCCTTAGCCAGATTATTTATGTTTTCCATCATCTTCGAAACCTTTGATTGATTACTTTTCACATTTTCCTTAACCGCAGATGTTAATAATTCAACTATCTGTTTTTCTAACTGTGCTGAATCATCAAAAGGATTAATTTTTAGTGGTAATGGAATACAACTTGCAATTATTGCATCCCAGCCTCCCATTCCACCCCCAATCCATTCCTTTTCAACATTATTCCATGCGAACTTCTCTCCTTTTTGATTACTTTTATTCCACATCCATTTGTATTGAACAACTTCTTCATTCTCCTCATTAAGATAAACCCATTTTTCTCCGATTTTAGCCTTATCAGCTTCACTAATCTCATTAAATATTCCTGCAATCTCTACAGGATTAGTTTCTCTACTCTGATAAAAATCATCTATTGCTAGTGGTGCTCCTGAATTTCTAAATGTCTCATATGCTTTTAGCACTGTAGTCTTTCCAACATTATTAGGACCTATCAGCACAACAATATCATCAATTTTTACATTGATACCACATTCATCAATGCAGCCAAAATTTTTAATTCGTAATTCTATTAATTTCATTTAATTTAACCTCCTCACATAAAAACTAATATCACTATCACTATCTGAAATGTACCATATGATAATTATAAAAGCAATATCATACGCAAAAACAGACTAAAAGTTTCAAAATCTGACTATTTTCATATTTCAGCACACATTAATTCTAAACAATTCGACTGTTCTATTTTGAACCTACCACTAATAGGATATCATAACCTCCTATTTCTAAATTACTTGCAAAGGTATCCTGCAACCATTTGAAACAAATATAATACCTATTTTGTTCTACATTCATTTTCTATTTTGTCAATTACTTCTTAATCCTCCCCCTATCTTATTTATAATAAAATAATCTCCAAACTCATTTTATACTTTCAAATCAACATCTTGCACTTTCACTTTTAATTAAAATACTTTTTGTTCCTGCAACTCTATCAGAATTACTTTATTTTCAGTGTAAAAGTTTGTCCCCAACAAGTTTCATTTGCAACTCCATAATATTTTGATGGAATACTTCGATATTGAACATAATATTTTTTCCCCTTTTTCAAATTTTTCAATGTAAATCTTCTTGTCCATTCATGACTACGTAAAGGTAAATATATCACATTCCTCATGTATTTATTATCTGCATATCTAACTTGAAACATCAAATATCTTGGTCCTGGATCCTTACTAATATATCCAAGATCAATACTATCCGCAGTTAAATAATCCTTTAATAGTACTTTTGAAACCATAACAACTTTTTCTATATTATTCTTTTTTATTGTAACCATATCTATCATCGGAAACACTTTAATATCTCCTTTTATTCCTTCACTAAACTGTGTAACTCTGGCATTATACCACGTACGAGTGGGACCCGACTTATACTTCTTTCTATTCACTTGATAACGCCATCCCATAAAAACTATATTAGAACTAGTTGCCTTTACCTTTTGAGGCATTTTAGGTTCTTTTCCATATCTATAGGATGTTGGAAGCTTTCCATCAATCTCAATCTTATACTTTTTTAACAATTCAGAAGCATAGCTGATTTTAAAACGTTTTCCTTTGGAAACAACTAACTTCCCAGGCTTTACCTTTGTAACCTTTTCCTTGCCTTGATACCAATTCATTACAAATTTACTTGCTGCCAACGAATATGTTGTCTTGGATTTATTGTAAATTTCCTTCAAATTTGAACAATCTTGATGACACGGAGCAATGTTTTTAACATTTTTTGGAATAACTAATCTTTTGAGACTTACGCATCCACCAAATGCGTTCTTCCTGATTTTCGTTACTGTAATCGGAATATTGATATCTTTTAGCTTCACACAATCATAAAACATTTTAGTTGAGATTTCCTTGATATTTTGAGGTAATCGAATTCTTTTCAAACCAGCACATCCCTCAAAAGCGGCGTCCTCTATTTTTGTCACTGTATCGGGAAAATCCAATTCCTTTAAAGATACACAATATATAAATGCTTGCTTCCCTATCAATTCTAATTTTTCCGAAATTGTAACTTTTTTCAAATTATCACAAAAAGAAAACGCATATGAACCAATTTTTTTTATATTATTTGACATTTCTACTTGCATGAGATTATGACATTTAATAAACATTCCAGAAGGAATCGATTTAATTCCATTTGGAATTTTGATTGTCTCTAATTGATTACATTCATAGAAAATGCGATCACCAATTTCGATAACATTGTCTGGAATATTAATTCTTTTAAGGGATTTACATTCTCTGAAGACATCATCACCAATATACAAAATAAATTCTGGCAATATTATATTCTTCAGCTTGGTGCAACCACTAAAAGTATAATTATCTAGTCTCTCCAATTTACAACCACTTGAAAAAGTAACTGTTTGCAAGTTAGAACAGCAAAGAAACGCACCTTCTCCAATGTGTTTTACATTACTTGGAATATTAAGTTCATGTAATCCCATTTTATACGCGAAAGCCATTTCTCCAATATTTTCCAATGTTTTAGGAAATGCTACCCCTTCTGACAAATAATCACATTCCCACGAAGCACCTTTTTCATAAAATGCCCGATCACACACAGAGGTAACCCCCTCCTCAATGATTACTTTTTTGATATTTTCTTTACAAATTTTATACTTCATCCACGGATTTGTTGTCATTGCTCCATTTCCATAAATTCTTAATAAACCATCTCTATATTCCCAAAAAACCGATTCTCCACATTGACCTTTTAATAACTCACTAGCATTAATTGAATAACTATTTAATAAAAACAAGTAACAAAAAAGGACTAGTACAAGTAATTTCTTTTTCATCAAATACCTCCCTTTTCCACTAAAATCATCTCTGTTTCTAAAAACCCTAGCTTTCTTTCCATAGCCATACTGTCAACTATGCTCCCTTGCTGGATCCCGTAAAACATTGGTACTGACTACTGGCTCATTCTTAGCATTTTTGATTACTTTCTATATCAGCACTATGATCCGTGGACATTTCTGTATCATTCTACTCACTAATACCAAAACAGGCTCAAGGATTCTCTTCTTCCAATTCTCACAGGTTTTCAAATCCATATTTTATATCCTTTACTTATTATTAAAAACACTTGATAAATTTCGAGTTTTGCACTTATCACCAAAAAACATCTCTTTTCTCCAACATTGTCTGTAAACACCTTTTGATTGGAGATGTATTTATATTCCCCATTAATTAATATCAACGATGTTGTAATCTGTCAAATGGACTTGTGTATCCTCTTACTAATCAGAAAGATTGTAAGTGTTCAAACCACTATTGTGATTCTAAATATACAAAAACATTTGAAAATATAAAATAATTTTACCACATTTTAATAAAGACATCATCTATTTTGTCAAAACAAATATACTTTTTTTCTCACCATATCAAAATCTCATAATCCTTGTTTTTTTAAACATCTCTTAACATACCGATTATGAGATTTTGAATCCATGATGTTGTTATAATATATCAATAAGCAAAAATTCAATCTACTTGCCGATATATTGTAACCCTCTATCAAAACTAAACCACTTACTCCAATATTTCATTTAGTTTTCTTGAAAATATGAAGGAACGTGTTCGCCATGAATCTTTAGCATTATCACCAAATAAATTATCGCTTACAATTCCAACCGAAAACAAAGCTCGATCTCCTATCACCTGAATACCCTCAATTTCCAACCACGGTACTACATTTTTAGTTCCAACTTGGTCACGCACAAGATTTCTCATCCAATCATCTTCATCATATTCGGGTGTTTCCAACTTAATTTTTTTTGTTTCATCATATTTATTTTTGCTTGTGTACTTCTTATACAACAACGCAATGTACTGTTCACTTCCAGGCGCTTTATTTTCCTTTTTATCGTTTCCAGATGTAATGATAAAATTCTTGGAATTATCTAATGCAATTCCTTGAAACGAACGCTTTACCACACTCTCTTTTCCCTCTTTACAAGTATATAAACACATTTTTCTTACTTGATCTGAGTTAAACGATATGTATTTTCCCTTTGCATTTCTGTATTTTTTTCTAACTTTTTCCAATCATACAAACTGTACTCAACTTTATTATCATCACTTTTTTTCCAAATAATCATATATTTATTATTGGGAGAAATTGCGAAATCACACCTTTTCAACTTTGCTACACCCTTGCGTTCACTTGTACCCGCAAAGGAATCTTTTCCTTTTCGAGCATATGCAACTGCCTTAAAGTATTTCAAACTATCTCCTTTTACTGTATATTTTAATTTCATTATAGACTTATCAGTATCCATCTCAACAATATTCTTTGCCTTTTTCCCATTCTTGTTTACACCTTTTTTAGAAGCATCGAAGGTAACACATGCAAATCTTGTTCCCCATACTGTTGCGTTTTTATTTTCGTCTTTATATTTTACCCCATGGCAATTTGTGTATAAATAAAATTTTGTTCCTCTCTTTGTTTGACAATAAAGCGATTGTGTGTGTCCCGTCTTTTTAATTTGAACTTCTGAATCATACTTATATACTCCAGCTTTATCTTTTTTACAAAGTGAAATCACTGAATTTCCAGCGTTGTCATTTTGAGCCACAAAAATCACTTTTTCATTTGTATTGTTTTTATTTTTATATTCAAACTGGCACCAAGTCTGCACTTGTCGCTTATGCGGTAAGCCATACACATAATAAGATATTTTATCCCCCTTTTTCCTTCCTGATTTATTTGACAAAGCTGTGGTACTAACACTTCTATTATTGGTAAACAATTGTATAGTTTCCTCCCTATCAGCTTCCGCCGCTAGGGCATCTTCTTCCATTCTATCATAATCATCTTCATCGAAAACTTCATCCTCTACAACAGACATAGATTCATCATTTTCCACATCGTCTTCCCAGATGCAATCATTCTCGCTTAATATTTCTTCATCTTCATATGGATATACTGTAAGTTGATATAATGCTTCGTTTTCAATTTTCGAATCATTATCTCCTAATAATTCGCCTATAAACCCAAAGTTTATTGTCTGCCCTGGTTCTATACTTTGATTATATCCCACATTAGCCATACTATAATACGCAATTGTAGAATTATTCTCATCATTGTCTAATTGAAAATCATTTATTTTTGCATTCCAAATATCTATTATCTTAAAATTGCTCTCAAACTCCAAAAACCAATCTTCAATATAATTATCTGATGTATTTGTAATTTCAACCTGCCCTTGTATCTTATTTTCGTATTTTGTAAATTGCTTAAATTGAATACTACAATCATCATATACTTGCTCAGAGATCCTTTGCATATCTACATTACATGGTTTCTCAGGCTTTTCCCCAGCAAATTTAACTGTAAGTCCAAAAACAACTTGCTCACCGTCTTTTATATTTTTATTCCAGCCAACATTTTTTATCACATATACATTATCATAGTGGGAAACAATTTTAGCATTCCATATATTTTCAATTTCTCCATCATATTCAAATGCAACTTCCCAACTTTCAATTTCATTTTTTCCTGTATTTTTTAATATCATTTCTGCTGTATAATGGTTTTCCCATTCGCTTTGAATTTTAAATGAATGGGAAAAAGAAATTTTTTCATAGTCTTCTTTTATTTCATTCTTATCTTCAGCATAAACAGCTTCTTTACCATCATCTTCAGGTGTCGCTCCACAAATACTAGTATTTATCATGCTACTAATACAGATAGTAATTGTTAATATAATTGCTAATATTTTCTTTTCTTTTAACTTCATAATTCAACTCTCCTTATTATTCTTTTTTATTTATGTAAAATCAATATTGCTATTGACATTGTTTGCATTTTGCCTATCAGAAAATTTATAACTGAACTTTTTAAATTACTGATAGACAAAATAATTATTCACATTTCCCTCGACACTACTTTACTTCCTTAGTAGGACGTTTTGGCTGATGTAAAAAACCGGCACACGCTGGTGGCCACCAATAGCTATCTTTAGCTATTTTTTTCTCAGCTTCTTTAATCACAATTTTCCCTACTAATTCAAAAATGCGACTTTCATTACTATTATTTTTCATCCTCTCACCTCCTGACTGATTATCTTTGCTAGTAGTATATACACAGCACATAAAATCACTGCAGCAACCATATATCGTTGAAAATACAATTTCAAATATTCTCCAAATCCTATAATTCCTAATTCCGCACTTAATACAATCAAACATAAATACTTGTGTCTTTTTCTCTCTTCTTGACTCAACCCCAAGTTAGGATGATTTACTGGAGAAAAATATAGGATACATACAACAGACAAAAATAATAAGATCGCCATTGCTTCTACATAACATCCAACCAACGGTGCTATATACTCTATTGCCAGCAAAAACGTCAACACAGAACCAAATAAACATCCATGAAAACTATCTACATGAAACCCTCCTGTTGTCTGTCGCAGTCTTACAAAGGAAATGGCAAATATCATACCTTGTACCGGTTTTTCAATTTCCAATGCAACTAATAGTAAAATACTATATGTAACTATTTTTTCAATTTTTGTTGTTAATACATATTCATATTCTTTTCTATGTTCCTGATCCAAAATATCTTTTTGAATAAGAACCTGAACCAAATCTTCAATCATGATATATATCTCCTTCTTTCACAAAACATATATCACAGTTTAATCTATAAAATCAATAGTGTTTTCAAAATTTGACTATATTTTCCATAAATAGACTATGTTTTTTATAAAAAAATTAGAATATTTGATATTTTTTGCAAACTAAAAACAAGGCTATAATCTTTATAACCTTGTTGACTTAGAAAATTATAATTTTTTTACTTATTATATTTCTTCCTTTTTTGGTATAATTGCGGTATAATAAACCCAACCATCTCTATAATATATATTTCCAAATCCTTTATATTTTTCTAATACCATCTGCACATTTTTTAATCCAATTCCATGATTCTTCTTATCACCCTTACTGGTTTTTAATTGTTTTTGATTAATTTCCACTGGATTAGCAACTGGATTTTGAACAGATAACACTAATTGCATTTTTTCTCTTACAATTTTTAGCCGTATTACTTTATTTTCTTTAAGTTTTCTACAAGCTTCAATTGCATTATCAAGTAAGTTAGACATAATAATTACCATGTCTGTATCTTCTATCCATATATTAGTCAAATTATTTATTTGAAAAATGATTGAAATATTTTGATTACGAGCTGTACGATACTTTTGATTCAACACAACATTAAGTATAGTATTTTTTACATCAATAATTTCCATATTTTCTTCCATATATCCTACCAATTTAGTTGCATACTCTTGTGCATCCTGATACTTTCTACTTTGTAATAATCCATATATACAATGAATTTGATTACTATAGTCATGTAGAATTCGTTTCTGATTCTGATAATCAATGTTCATCTCCTGATATGCATTAATTCTTTCACGATTTCTTTCTTGCAGTATTTGTATCTGCTTCATTTTCTGTTCTCTCGCTGAAACGTATCTCATTAACCCAAACATAACAATGTTTACAATCACCATTCCAATCGAAACTGTTAAATAACTAGCATAACTGCTTTTTTCACGAAAGGACATCAACATAACTACCATAATGGCCACTGTTAAAAACGGGAATACCAATAATAATATCCACTCAGAAGTATTCACTTCAACTTTTCTTTCTTCTTTCCAAGTAAAATCTAACAGAAGAACAAACAGAAACAATATCGTTTTACACAAAAGTACAATAATTACCAGAAAAACTGGATTTTTCAAAAGATCTTCCGCTACAAACAATTCAATAAAAATCAAGCACAAATAGTCTACACATACCATCAATCCATAAAAAACGGCGCCTATAAACAATTTTTTCATCCATTTGCCTTCATACATAATAATAGCATATACAAATATACTAAGTATAATAACAAAACTTCGCAAAAAATACTGATCTAATATCTGAGTGCTTAATGCACATCCCATAAACACTGCCGCAAGTGCTAATACAGCTATTGTTTTCTTTATTCTAGAAGTAATTTTATCTTGTAATATTGCGCCTAAAAAAATATGACTGCAAAGTGCCTCATAAAGTACAATACTTATACTTTTAATAAATTCTTGTAACATACTGTCGTCTCCTTATTATCATAATTATATCCGCTCTTTATATTGTAAATACATACTTTTCAATTCATTATAACGCCCTTTTACCGCTGACAGAACAACTCCATTTGAAAGATGTACTTTGTAACTAGCTATTTTCTCTACATATTGCAAATTTACTAAAAAGCTCTGATGCGTTCTAGCAAAATAATAAGGTCGTAGCTTATCCTCTATCACATCTAGTTTTTTATTCAGATATAATTGTTCATTTTTCCCTACAAAATGAAAATGTAACTGATGAGAACGGCTTTCTATGTAAAGTATGTTGGCTAAAATAATATTTCTTTCTCCACCAACAAAAGGAAACTTCATTTTTACAACTTTCTCCCGCATTCTCTGTAATACAGATTCCAGACATTCTTGTAACGAGTTTTCTAAATCTTCCTTCACAATAAAACGCATAGCATCTACTTTATAGCCTTCAAGACAATATTCTACTCTAATCGTTATAAACACAATTTGAACTTCCAGATTGAATTTTCGTATCATATAAGCGGTATCCATGCCATTCATTTCATCCATCTCGATATCTAAAAATATGATGTCATACTTCTGAAAATTACTCTTATCTGCACAAAATTCACTACCATTTGAGAAAAGGCTGCTAACAACCTTAATATTCTTATTTTCAAAATAGTCCATAATAAATTTTTGTAAATATTCTCTATAATACTTTTCATCATCACAAATTGCAACTTTCAATTCCAAACTCATGTTCACATCCCACTTTCTTGTACTTTTCTACTTTTTTCACGAAATCATATATTCATGCACCTAGCCCTATTCTACGCTCGTAGTTTCCTCGTCGCTGCACTGTTTTCCGCTGTATCTTGCTTTTTCATACAGCGAAATCAACAACGGATTTTCAATCTCATATTCTTCTGCCATCTCCCGCGCCGACAACATTTTGGAAACCTTGCCTTTGGCTTTCTTTCTTACCGTTTTTACAAACACACGGCGGATCCGGCTGTTATTGTCTTTGCCCCACGCAGTCTGCTCTCTCTTTTTCGGCACGAGACGCTCAAAGACATCCACGCCGACTTCTTCGGGTACCGTCTGCTTCTCTACCTTTTCAAATCTCGGCAGACGTGTCCCAAGCAGTTTTCGTATCACAAGGTAAAGGACCAGCAAAGCCGCTATGACAAATATTACCAGCAAAAGTACCGTTACTGCCCGCAGTAAAAATTGCAAAAGAAGAAGTTTTAATTTATTCTCTTCCTGCTTTTTGGATGGCTGTGGAGGCTTTTTCTTATTTGCTTTTATCCTGATTTTCTGCGTTTTCCCTTGTGTTTTTTGTTCCTTCTGCTCCACTTTCGTTTCCTCTGACGGAACCTCTTGTATGGATACACCGATGGTAAACATAACAATCAAAAAAATTCCAAATGCAAGCAGTTTCTTACGCAATGCCTGTTTTACATTTTTCTCAAACCGTCCGATCATTTGCCGGGAAGCAGCCTGATTGGCGTACAAAAGCAGATATTTCTGATTAAAATAATCCGCATACAGTTTTATAATAAATGCCAGCAAAAGCAGTCCAAACCACAAAATCCAGGAAACCATCGTATTGCGCTCAATATACCATTCATTTTCCGGCATTACGACTTCCATTGCGATGGTAAATGCCATTGCCGCCACAAGGACGATGCTGTGACAAGTTTTTTCATTTTTCTGCGCTTCTTCTTTGACACTCTTATGTTTCCATTTATAGGCAATCCAGATAATGCCGAGCAGCGCGCAGATTCCGAACATTATAAGACCTTTCTTCGTCCCGCCGGAAGCACAACTGTAGTACACCGCTACATAGGCAGCGATCAGATAATAGTATAAAAATACAAGCACATTATATAAATGTTTTTTATCCATGTTTCTCCCCTTCCAATCTCAGTCAGCATTTCCATAAAACACAATCTTTTCGCACGGCGGAATGAATTTTGCTGCTCTCATCTTCTCCGCCTGCAATCGGCAGAATCCATGTCATTTCACGTCCGCGTCTATGAATTTTTTCGATTTCTTCCTGAATTTCTTCTTTTGCTGCTGCCGAGATAACAAAAAGATACGACGCATCATCGCCGGTTTCCCACTCTTTTTTCAGCATCGCAGCACCCTTCTTGCAATTGGTTTTATAAGAAATGCAGGCAAGCGTTTTCCGCACATTGCCAAGGTGCGCTCTTCCCAAGCCTTCCACGTGGCATCCGGTTTCCCCATTGGCGATCAGCGTCGTGGCGATGCCGTGCTCCTCAAACAGCCAAACGAGTGAATACGCCAGCCGGATACTCTCCTCCATCGCCGTTTCATTGACAAATACCCCCGGCGACTCCAGATTTACTAAAATCGTAACCGGGCTTCCCGCTTTGTATGCGCTCGTCTTTACCTGCCATTTTCCCTGTTTTGCGGACACTTTCCAATGAATCCGGTTCATCGAATCTCCCGGCATATACTCGCGGACTCCTACATATTCAAAAGGATCTTCAAATACCGGCCGCTTTGTCATCATCTCGCCGATACTCCGGTTAAACACCGGAAGCAGCCGCTGTGCTGACACAAATGACGGATACACGATCAATTTGGTCGACACCTCGGATTTTTCGACGTATTGGCGCAGCAAAAACGGATCCTGCACGACCAGTTCTGCCTCATTGACCTCATATTCTCCTCGGCGCATGCAAACAAACCGACAACTGCGCCGCACTTTTTCATACCCTTGAACACTGAGTACGTCATTGCGATAATAGTAGTCGGAAACCATTCCCCCTGCCTCATCTGCAAATTTCAGATAACGCGAAGTCTTAAATTTTACACTGACTGCCGGCAATGCCTGTTTTTTATCATTCATAATCGTCTCAAACAGATACATCGGCTCGCCCTCTGCTGCCTGTTCCTGCGAAAAGGAAAGTTCTACCCCAAATCCTTCTTTCCAGGTTTTCCCAAATCGTAGAGAAATGATATTGACCCAGAGGACCAGAACCGCCATTGTCACGCCGGCTACAAAAATTACTGAGCCCATTCCTATAAAACATCCTCCGTCGGCACTTCCACTGCCTTGATCAAATCTCTCATCACATCTTTTGTCGTACGCTGTGTTAAAAACGGATCTTCACTGATAATACGATGCGCATATACAAGCGGCGCCAGTTCTTTGATCCGGTCCGGTGTCACAAATTCTTCTCCGCACACTGCCGCATACGCACGTGCCATAGAGATTAACGCGATCACTCCACGAGTACTGACTCCCAGTGCCAGTTTCTTTTCCTCGCGGGTTCGTTTGGCGATATTTCTCGCATATTCCAAAATACTTCTATGTACAGTCACCTGCTCACACGCCTGCCGCATCTCCAGCAGCGTCTGCGCATCACATACCGCCTGCAAGCTCGACAGCGTATTTCCTTTTTTCACATAACGTTCCAATAAATCCAATTCTGCTTCCTCTTCCGGATACCCAAGCGATAACTGAATCATAAAACGGTCCAACTGCGCCTGCGGCAATGGAAACGTACCTGCCATCTCCACCGGGTTTTGTGTCGCAATGACAAAAAACGGCTCATTGAGCGGCATCGTCTCGCCATCCACCGTTACCTGGTGCTCCTCCATACATTCCAGCAAACTCGATTGGGTACGGGGTGTCGCACGGTTAATTTCGTCTCCAAGTAAAATATTGGTAAATACCGGGCCTTTTCGAAATTCGAACTGATTTTTCTGCGGATCAAAAAAATTGACCCCGGTCACATCCGATGGCAATAGATCCGGGGTAAACTGGATTCGTCCAAACTCCATATCAAAAGAAGCTGCCAGACTTTTTGACAGCATCGTTTTTCCGGTTCCCGGCACATCTTCCAATAAAACATTGCCACCTGCCAAAAAGGCAGCAAGAACATATTTTATCTGCATCCTCTTTCCTACGATCACCTGCTCCATATTGTCGCAGATCTTCTCTGCTCTTTCTTTTACTTCTGCTATCTGCATAATTTTCCTCCCTGACTATGATTTTAAATGATGTGGTGTCTTTTTCCCCTCATCATCTACTGTCACAAAAACAATCTTTCCCGAAAACCGGTTTTCCTGATCCAACATATTTTTCCCGACAATCGTGAATTCTACACTTGTCGTACCAACGTGGGAAACTTCCCATAAAAGTTCTATGATCTCTCCCGCTTTGGTCGGCTTTGTGATCCGGATCTCGTTCATTGCCGCCAGCACGACATGATCGGTATGCCCCAATGTACACGCCAATGCTATAAAAGCCGCCTCTGTCATACACTCGGAAATATATCCGGCATACAGCGTCTGATGATGGTTCAAATGTTCCGGTCTTACAAATTTTCTCGTCGCAAGTCTCAAATTTCCCGCCTCCTTATCTCTTCGCCTATTATAGCAAAAAATTCGTCATTTCCACTACCTGTCAGTATATCATAGTACCCGGCAGATTGCAAGACTTCTACCACCAGCCAAGCCAGCCGCCGCCCCAGTAGATCAGCCCAAGAAACCAGCTCGTAACAACTCCGTACAGGATCACGGGACCTGCAATTGTAAATATCTTGCAGCCGAGTCCAAATACCATTCCTTCTTTTTTAAACTCAATCGCCGGCGCTGCCACGCTGTTAGCAAAGCCGGTAATGGGCACCAGTGTTCCTGCTCCTGCAAAATTGGCAATTTTCGGATAAATGTTCCAGCCGGTAAGCAAAACACTCAATAAAATAAGTGTCAGCGTATTGTACAAAGCCGCTGTCTCCTTGCCCATTCCCATCGAACCATACCAGTTGATAAGTACCTGCCCCAAGGTGCAGATCAGACCGCCCACCAAAAATGCCTTACACAGATTGGCAAACCAACTGAGTTTCGGCGTATTTTCATCCACATAGTCATTGTAAAGTTCGTCCCGTTCTTCGGGCACCTGTTCATTCAGCACCTCGCGGATATCTGTTTTTTGTTTCGTCATGATTCGATTCCTCACTTTCTAAAATAAGTCATGTCCCTTCAAAGAAAAATTGTAAAATACTTCCCATGCATTTCCCCAGCGCCATCGCCAGTAAGATAACCGGAAGTCCCTGCTTCAGCCGCATCCGTCTCACAAAAACCGGGATGACGCGGAGATTTTCCGCCAGCGCCATCGCAAGACATCCCACAAATATGCCGGAAAACAGTCCATATATCGGAATTCCTATCATTCCTACCGGTAAATGGGTCACAAATAAATTCAAAATATTTCCAGCCGTTCCTCCAAGGATGATCATCCATTCATAACCATAAATATGATCTGCCGTTCCCGTTCTCTGCGCAAGTCGCGGAATGATGCCAAGCATCGTGATAAAAGCAAAGATGCCTGCTGCCACGACAAATCCGCTGGCCAGACCAATGAAGGACAAAAAAATCGCATTAATTAACGTCAATGGTTTTCCCCTCCCTTGCCGCCGTCTTGATCATTGCTTTATTCATCTGCTCTTCATAGGTCCGCATTTCCACCTGGATCGGAGTTGGATCATTTTTAATATCCCGCTTTTTAAAATGATTGTAAAATACGAGGATACCGATCGGCAGCCCGACCGCATAAGACATTTCAAGGATGGTTCCGCCGGCTTTGACTTCCCCTGTCACCATATGATAAATGCGGTCAAATACACCGGCGACATTAACATCTTCATTAAATGTCATAATCGTAAATGCCGAACCGATCAGCACGATTGCCGCTACCACGATTGTTTTCAGACATTCCAGCCATTTTTTCTCTTTCTTCTGCGGTTCGTATTCCACGATAAAATCCGTCTCTCCCAGATTCTCAATCTGGATTTTCGGATACACTTTATGAACCGCCTCATATATTTTCGTCACCGTAAACATTGTCAAAATTTTACTGCCACCAGGGAGCGTATAAAACGGCTCCTTTTCCAGTTTCTGCACCATAGCGGTATTGCTGCTGTACAATGTCGCCACATCTTTAATCTGCAGATCCTTCTTTTTGACTGCCACATTCTGCTCTGCTTTTACATATAAAATATCTTCCATGTCGTCCTCCTGTCTTTCTTATACTATTTCCCATCTATTCACTATTTATTCTTCACAATCCCGCATTTCCCCGAATAAAATAATCAAAAACGGAGAAATTTTATGGCAGTTAAAATATTTGTCGATCAGGGACACAATCCCTATGGAGTCAACGCGGGCGCCGAAGCCTTTGGCGTAAGAGAACAGGATATCACGTATCTGGTAGGGGCCTATCTGGTAGATATATTGAATGCGGATCCAAGATTTGATGCGATTGCGTCACGGCAGACACCCGATGAGATTCTGGGCTATGACAACAATTCCAGTCTGCGCGAGCGTGTGGATATGGCAAATACGTGGGGCGCGGATTATTTTATCAGCATTCACACAAATGCCAATACCAATCCGGCGGTCAATGGCACCGAATGCTATGTCTATTCGCAAAACAATCCGGCATTTTATCTTGCCGAAGATATCGTAAGCCAGATTGTACGGCGGGTCGGCACAAAAGACAACGGGGTCTATGTCCGCCCCTCCCTCTATGTGCTGCGCCGGACGCAGATGCCTTCCGTCCTCGTCGAACTTGCCTATTTGACAAATTATGAAGATTTTGTCCTCCTTACGACAATGCAGTACCAGTTTGCCTATGGCATTTACAATGGTATTCTGAATTTTCTGGGGCTACCGTTTCTGTGATGTTTCAAAACCGACCATAAATCCGGGCAGCAAAAAAGGTCATGAAAGGGCGTTTAACCACTTCATGACCTTTTATTTTTTGTAATGAATCCGAAATCTTACAACACTGCGGCACCGCTGATCGCAAAATAAGCGATAACCACGATTCCCAATATGATACGATACCAGCCAAAACCGGTAAAATCGTGCTTGCGGATGTAATCCATCAGGAAACGGATAACAAACAAGGATATGATAAAGGCAACAATCATACCAACAAGCAGTGTAATAACTTCCATCGGACCATAGTGCAGTCCGTGCATTGCACTTTTTATAATTTTTAACAAGCTCGCTCCGAACATAACCGGGATCGCAAGATAAAATGTAAACTCTGCTGCCGCACCACGGGAAACACCGATAATCAATGCCCCGACGATCGTAGCTCCGGAACGGGATGTTCCCGGAATAATCGCTGCTAAAAGCTGGAAGATTCCGATAATGATCGCCGTCTGGTATGTAATATCGTGTACTTTCGTAATGATCGGGCGTCTGCCTTTGTTCCAACGTTCTACAACGATAAACAAAATACCGTAAATGATCAAAGCTCCCGCTACGACGATCTGATTGTAAAACATCTCATCGATCACATCATCAAACAACACGCCCACAATGGCTGCCGGAATTGTAGCCACCAGTATCTTAAACCACAATGTCATGATGTCCATCTTCACAAACGGCTTATTATTTTGCTTATATTGGAAATTAAAAGGAAAAATCTTTTTCCAGAATAACAAAACGACCGCCATAATTGCGCCAAGCTGGACAACCACCAAAAACATCTGGGTAAAATCATCATTACTGAATGTCAAAAACTGATTGACCAAAATCATATGTCCTGTGCTGCTGATAGGGAGCCACTCGGTAATTCCCTCCACGATTCCCAGTATTATTGCAACAAGCACATCAAATATTCCCATTTTCTGTTCTCCTTTCATTTTTCGTTCAAAACCACCGTTATTGTATCACAAATACCAACACAGCACAAGACTTCTCGCAATATTTCATTGCAAATTTATCCGCTTTATAGTAAAATAGAAACATATGCAATTTATGCAACTAAAAATGGATTGGAGATCCTCATGAAAAAACAAATTGCAAAAATTCTTCCACTTTATACAATTGTACCTCTTATCAGCGCATTTACACTGAATACGTTGATCTACAGCGGTTCCATGAGTATATGCAAAAACTGGCATCACTATGACTTTACGTCATCTCTTGACCGTATGGTTCCTGTGATCCCGGAGTGGGTATACATTTACTTAGGATGCTACCTTTTTTGGATTATAAACTATATTTTGGTCGCGCGCGTTCACAAAGATGATCCGGACGGATTTTACCGCTATATCACGACAGACATGATGTCCCGCATCGTCTGCGGTCTGTTTTTCTTCGGACTGCCTACTACCAATATGCGGCCTGCGATTGTAGGTTCCGGTTTAGCCGAACACCTGCTGCGCTGGGTTTATTCAATCGACCAGCCAGCCAATCTGTTTCCCTCCATCCACTGCCTGGTAAGTTGGATGTGCTTTATCGGCATTCGCGGAAACAAACGTGTTCCCCGCTGGTACCGCATTTTCTCCTGTATTTTTGCTTTGCTTGTTGTAGTTTCGACGCAGGTAACAAAGCAGCATTATCTGATTGATGCAATCGGCGGTATTTTACTTGCCGAAGTCCTCTATGCATGGAACAAACGCAGCAATGCCTACCTCTATGTAAAAGGATTTTTCGAAAGAGTAAATGCCTCACTGCGATCGCTTTCAAGAAAGAAAAAGGGAGGTTATGCATGAGTTCAAAAAAGAAAAACATTTTAAATATCGGTTTCCTTGTTCTTCTTCTCGTCCTTACATTCTGGCTCGTTTTCCGCGACCAGGATCTGGGGCCGATCGTTGAGATTCTTGGCAAGGTGCCGATTCACTTTATTTTCATCGGTCTCGTACTCGTTGTATGCTATGTATGTGGCGAATCGGTGATCATTAAATATCTGCTGCATGCCGTAAAGATCAAAGCACCGTTGATCAACTGCATCCGCTATTCGTTTGTCGGATTCTTTTTCAGTTGCATCACCCCATCCGCCACCGGCGGACAGCCCGCTCAGATATTTTACATGCAGCGCCAGAAAATTGATATTCCAACCGCATCGATTATTTTGATGCTTGTCACGATCGAATACAAATTCGTTCTTGTATTCATCGGTCTGGCCCTTGCTTTATTTGGTCAGCCACTTGTACAGACATTGCCTCCGGAAGCACAGTTTTATCTTTATCTCGGCCTCGGATTAAATGTTTTTTGCGTCGTCTTTATGAGTTTTCTTGTCTTTTTACCAAATACGGCAAGTTATCTCATCACAAAGGGATTTTTACTGCTGCAGCGTCTTCATATTATGAGAGACAAAAACAATCGTATGCAGCGTTTACAAAATTCTATGGAAACATACAGAAAAGCCAGTGTGTTTTTGAAAGCAAACAAACTTGTGATCTTTAACACCACCATGATCACGTTTGTTCAGCGAATACTTCTTTTTGCCGTCACATATGTTGTATATAGAAGTTTCGGCCTGAATGAACAATCCCTTCTTACCATGATTTTACTGCAGGCAGCAATCTCCGTATCGGTGGATATGCTTCCGCTTCCGGGAGGAATGGGAATCAGCGAACGGCTTTTCCTGCAAATATTTGCTCCGCTTTTTGGCAGCACCGCACTTACCTTGTCCGGAATGCTTTTAAGCAGAGGAATCAGTTACTATATGCTGGTTATCCTGAGTGGTATCATTACGATCATCACCCATATCACCGTAAAACCGGCACCAAATGACAATAAATCTTAAACGTAACTATTCAGATAGTTACTTTTAAACAATTACAGAAAAGAGGTTTCTTATGATAGGAGTTTACAATTATTCAGTTATTTTGACATATCTGGGGGTAGGTCTTTCCCTCTTTGGTATTACACAGGCTTTGTCAGGAAATTTTGACATTGCAATCCTGTGTCTTGCGCTGGCCGGTGCCTGCGATACCTTTGACGGAAAAGTTGCACGAAGCATGAAAAACCGTACGGAAGAACAAATCATCTTTGGGATTCAGATTGACTCCCTCTGTGATGCCATCTGTTTTGGCGTAACTCCGGCGATCATCGCCTACTCACTCGGTTTAAACAGTACTTTTGGAATTATTGTAGAAATCGTATTTGTTCTCTGTGGAGTCATCCGCCTGGCATATTTTAATGTGCTGGAAGAATTGAAACATTTACATCCGGAAAACTCGGAAGCGAAATGTTACCATGGACTTCCGATCACATCCATCGCAATTATATTTCCAATTATTTACATGTTTCGTCCGTTGGTATCCCCACAGCTCTTTTTGACTGTTCTTCCGTTTGTTATGCTGGCAATCGCTTTTTTATACATATGCGATTTCAAAATTCGGAAGCCTTCCAATGCAATGGTTGCCTTTATTCTGATCTTTATGGCAATCGTCGTATTGAAGATTCTTCATGTATTTTAAGGGGGGAGCCTCATGAAATATGTTGATCGAAACGGCAATAAAATCGTTGATGATTCCAGTCAGGACAAACTCCTTCATCTGCTTTATACACATATGTGGGGACGCGTTCTCTTAAAGCCTCTTGTCACACCGGGTTTTTCCGGATTTGCAGGTCGGCTTTTAGACACCAAATTATCAACCTGCCTTATTCCTAAGTTTATCAAAAATAATCACATTGATATGTCCTGCTATCAAGAGACGGAATACCGCTCTTTCAATGACTTTTTTTCAAGAAAGATCAAACCCGGAGCTCGTATTTTTTCACCCAAAGAGACAGATCTGATCAGTCCCTGCGACTGTTATGCGTCTGCTTACCGCATTGATCCTGCATTACTTGTAAATATCAAAGATACGACATACTCCGTTGCTTCACTCCTGCGCAGCAAAAAACTGGCAGCCCGTTATACCGGCGGTACACTTCTTGTCCTACGGCTTACGGTCGGAGATTATCACCGGTATCATTATCCGGTTTCCGGTATCCAGTCAAAAAACCACTTTATTCCGGGAATCCTCCACACGGTAAATCCGATTGCCAATGACTATATTCCAATTTATAAAGAAAATTCACGTGAATATACCGTCATCCGCTCTCCTGAGTTTGGCGATGTCACACAGATGGAAGTCGGTGCCATGCTGGTCGGTAAGATATGCAACCATCACCAGTCCTGCCGTGTTTTCCGCGGCGAAGAAAAAGGGTATTTTCAATACGGCGGTTCGACGATCGTTCTCTTTTTTGAAAAGAATGCTGTCACACTCCGTCCGGATCTTGCGAAAAACACCAGACAAGGGTATGAAACCCAGCTTCACCTTGGGGACACCTTAGGATATTCCCCATGGGGTAAGGACAAAGATCATTCCGATCACTAAAAATAAAATCGAATAATATATGGTTTCTTTTGTTGCATCTGACATAATAGGAACCTCCATTCAAATAAAAGTAAAGTCTGTAAAAAGGATCACTTCCTTATTACAGACTTTATTTTATCAGAAATGTTGTACCATTTAATGGACTCGATCAAAGAACCTGCTTACAAATTTTTTGCAGGCAGCATTTTTCACAATATGCCTTTCTCGCCGTGCAGACTTCTCTTCCGTGATGAACAAGGCGGTGGCAGAAATCACTTCCTTTTTCTCCCGGAATGATCTTCCAAAGTTCCATTTCCACTTTCTTCGGATCTTTTATACCATCTACCAGTCCCATCCGATTGACCAGACGGATACAATGCGTATCGGTCACGATCGCCGGCTTGCCAAACACATCACCCATGATCAGATTGGCACTCTTTCTTCCCACGCCCGGCAGACTGAGAAGGGCATCAAAATCATCCGGTACCTGTCCGCCAAATTGGTCCACCAGCATATTCATACATTTGTAAATGTCTCTTGCCTTACTGGCTCCCAGACCACACGGCCTCACAATCTCTTCAATTTCTTCTACCGAAGCCTGTGCCAGTGCCTGCGGGCTCGGATATTTGCCAAATAAATCTTTTACAACCACATTGACGCGGGCATCGGTACATTGTGCCGCCAGCCTTACACTTACCAGTAATTTCCATGCTTCATCGTAGTCTAATGTACAGTCCGCCAGCGGATATTCTTTTTCCAATTCTTCTATAATTAAATTTGCTCTCTGTTTTTTCGTCATCTGTGTCCCTCTTTTCTTTTGCTCTATCTATAGTATACATTGTTTTGAAAAGATTGCAATTGATTTGTTGACTTTCTTATATAAGGTAGAGTATAATTTTATTATATAGGGCATGATTCGGATCAATCCGAATCTTCCCCATAACCCCAAAAGAAAGGAGACATTTTATGAGTTTATCGATAAGTGCCTTGGGAGGCTACGATACGTTTTATCCAATTTATTCTGCAGCTCCGGTAAACCGGGTAGATGCTGCCGATCGTGTCGGCCGAGATTCCCGGAATATCAAAACAGAACCAAATGATAAGGTCAAAAAAGGCGAATGTCAGACATGTGCCAAAAGGAAATATGTGGATGGTTCCAATGAATTCAATGTTTCCTTTAAAGCACCCGGACACATCAGTCCTGAGGATTCTGCCGCCAAAGTAATGGCTCACGAGCAGCAACATGTTGCCAATGCCATCGCGGAAGGCAGCAAACCAAATAAAGAGCTCATATCTGCAACCGTATCGCTTCACACTTCCGTTTGTCCGGAATGTGGCCGCACTTATGTATCCGGTGGAAACACCCATACTGTCATTCGTACAACAAGCGATACTTCCAACCCTTATGCAAAATTGCAGCAGCGTATGAATCGAAATTTCTCTGCCGGACTGAATTTTGACAAGAGTGCATAAAATATTAATACTGGAGGCTAAAACCATGTCAAAGGAAATCCCTTACAAAATTTACTTAAGTGAAAATGAAATGCCAACCCAATGGTACAATGTACGTGCTGATATGAAAAACAAACCAGCTCCGATCCTGAATCCGGCTACGTTAAAACCGATCACGGTAGAAGAACTGGAACCAATCTTTTGTACCGAACTTGCGAAACAGGAGTTAGATGACACCACCGCATACATAGACATTCCGGAAGAAATCCGTAATTTCTACCGCATGTACCGTCCATCTCCTCTGACACGTGCTTACTGTCTGGAAAAAGCTCTGGACACACCGGCTCATATCTATTACAAATTTGAAGGAAATAACACATCCGGAAGCCACAAATTGAACTCCGCGATCGCACAGGCTTACTATGCGAAGAAAGAGGGCTTGAAAGGTGTTACAACAGAAACCGGTGCCGGTCAGTGGGGAACTGCTCTTTCCATGGCTTGTTCCTATTTTGATCTGGACTGCCAGGTATATATGGTAAAAGTTTCCTATGAGCAGAAACCTTTCCGCCGCGAAGTAATGCGTACTTACGGTGCCAATGTAACTCCATCTCCTTCTATGAATACCAATGTGGGACGCAAGATCAATGAAGAGTTCCCTGGAACAACCGGAAGTCTTGGCTGCGCTATCTCAGAGGCAGTAGAAGCTGCTACTTCTCAGGAAGGCTATCGCTATGTACTTGGTTCCGTATTATCTCAGGTACTTCTTCATCAGTCTATCATTGGACTGGAAACCAAAGCAGCGCTTGACAAATACGGCATCAAAGCAGATATGATCATCGGCTGTGCCGGCGGCGGTTCAAACCTTGGAGGTCTTATTTCTCCATTTGCCGGCGAAATGCTCCGCGGAGAAGCAGATTACAAGATCATCGCTGTAGAACCTGCTTCCTGCCCAAGTATGACACGTGGTAAATATGCATATGACTTCTGTGATACCGGAAAAGTTTGTCCATTGGCTAAAATGTACACCTTAGGAAGCGGCTTTATCCCTTCCGCAAATCATGCCGGTGGTCTCCGTTACCATGGTATGAGTTCCGTTGTATCCCAGCTTTACGCTGATGGTTATCTGGAAGCACGCAGTGTCGAGCAGACTTCTGTCTTCAAAGCAGCAGAACAGTTTGCCCGCGTAGAAGGTATCCTTCCTGCACCGGAAAGCAGCCACGCGATCAAAGTTGCCATTGACGAAGCGTTGAAATGCAAAGAAACCGGCGAAGCCAAAAACATCGTATTTGGTCTTACCGGAACCGGTTATTTTGATATGGTTGCATACGAAAAATACAACAATGGCGAGATGTCAGATTATATTCCTACCGACGAAGAAATCGCTAAGAGTCTGGCTTCTCTTCCAAAAGTAGACTAATTTAGAAAGCAGACAGGCAGAACGAAGATGAAAAAATGGATCAAACGAATTGTTCTTATTCTGATCATTCTTCTTGTTCTCATTGCCTTAAGTATACTTGGTCTTAATCTCTGGGTAACGCTCCACGCCAAAAAGAATATTGTTTCTTCTTCGCAGGAGCTTACCCGGAATTATGATTGTATCCTTATCTTAGGAGCAGGTCTGAAAAATGGGCAGGCAAGCCCTATGCTTACCGACCGCCTTGAAAAGGGTATCGAACTATACAAGCAGGGAAAGGCTCCTAAGCTTTTAATGAGCGGCGATCACGGCACCGAATACTATAATGAAGTAAAAGTGATGAAACAATATGCGATCGATGCCGGCGTTCCGTCAAGTGATATTTTCATGGATCATGCGGGATTTTCTACCTATGACAGTATCTGGCGTGCCAAACACGTTTTTTCGGTTCAAAATCCAATTATTGTAACACAGCGGTATCATTTGTACCGCGCTGTTTACATTGCGCAGCAAAGCGGACTATCCTGCACTGGGATTGCCTCTGACGGCTATCAATATGGTGGCAAGCCAAAACGTCTTCTGCGGGAATTTTTAGCAAGACGCAAAGATTTTATTACAACCGCAACGGAAACACCGCCTGCCTACGAAGGCGATCTCATTTCCATTACGGGAAATGGCGACGAGACAAATGATTGTGAATTTGAAAAATAAAAAATGTGCTTCATAGTAAACTATGAAACACATTTTTTTCATGCTGGTAACCGGAATCGAACCGGTACGGGTGTCACCACCCACAGGATTTTAAGTCCTGGGCGTCTGCCAGTTCCGCCACACCAGCATTTAATAGAATAGGATAAGGTTACAGACAAATCATTGTCTGTAAACGACCCAGGAGGGACTCGAACCCTTGACCTCTGCCGTGACAGGGCAGCGCTCTAACCAACTGAGCTACTGGGCCAAAATTTTTGTACATGATAAGGAATCCTCCCGCAAGCGGGCCCCTCCTTACCACAACCAGCGATAAGGAATCTTCCCACAAGCGGGCCCCTCCTTACCACAACAGTCATCAGGACTCTCCCCATTTACAATGGGTCCCCCCTCATGACAAAAAATGGACCCTCGGGGACTCGAACCCCGGACCGTCCGGTTATGAGCCGGATGCTCTAACCAACTGAGCTAAAGGTCCAAACTCATAAGGTTTGGTATTATCTTACCAACTAAAATTAAAAAAGTGACTCCTACGGGAATCGAACCCGTGTTACCGCCGTGAAAGGGCGATGTCTTAACCGCTTGAC
>OGCO01000930.1_pt1 | contig 47634 bp, 48 predicted proteins | sample 1570171 | NCBI WGS metagenome assembly OGCO01 (sample SAMEA4370583, study PRJEB24528) | human gut metagenome
CGCGCTAGATTTAGGTTCTAGTGGGAGACCGTGCAGGTTCAAGTCCTGTTGCCCGCACGAAAAGAGACTATCCTTACTGTTAGTCTCTTTCTTTGACTACAATTACAAATGAATAAGAGGTAAAGGAGATTTTACTATGAGAAAAGACATGACGATCGGAAATCCAATGAAGATCATTCTTCTTTTTTCCCTTCCGGTTCTGCTTGGAAATCTGTTCCAGCAGTTCTACAACATGGTAGACACCGTGATCGTAGGCCAGTATCTTGGGGAGGATGCACTGGCCGCCGTTGGTTCTACGGGCTGCTTGATGTTTCTGGTTCTCGGTTTCGCCAACGGAATTGCTCAGGGATTCGGTGTCATGGTATCCCATGCATTCGGTGCCAAAGACATGAAGCTTCTCCGTCATTGCGTAGCACTTTCACTGCTTTTAACGGTTGTAATTTCCATGATTCTGACCGTTCCTACGGTTGCGTTTTCCCGCCAGCTGCTTCTGTGGCTGAATACTCCGGAAAATATCCTCACACTGGCAAACCGGTACATCCGGGTCATCTTTGCCGGTATCTTTGCTACCATGGCATATAACGTAGCATCCGGTATTTTACGTGGGATCGGTGACAGCCGGACACCACTTTATTTTTTGATCCTGTCCAGCGGTCTCAATATTTTTCTGGACATCTTCCTTATTGTTGTGGTAAAACTCGGCACTGCCGGTGCCGCTTATGCCACCGTTATCTCGCAGGCGGTTTCCGCAGTTTTATGTTTCATTGTCATGTTCCGCAAATATGACATCCTGCGGACCACACGCGAAGATTATTACTGTGATTTTCATGAGATCCGCCGGATGCTGTCTGTGGGAATTCCGATGGCTTTAAACTATTCCATCACAGCAATCGGAACCATGATCCTGCAAAGTGCCGTCAACGTGTTTGGTTCCAGCGTGGTAGCTGCTTTTACTGCTGCTTCCAAAGTCAGCAACATCGCCACCCAGACCATGCCGACACTCGGTACAGCCATGGCCACCTACTGCGGACAGAATCTCGGTGCTGGAAAACATGACCGCATTTTCCGCGGTATGAAAGATGCATTTTATTTATGTTTCTTTGCAGCCGGAGCCGCCGCACTGCTCTGCTGCCTTGCCGGACCTACGATGGTCGGATGGTTCATCCACAACCCATCTGAACAGACACTGCACGCAGCAATGCAGTATCTGCACATTGCAAGTATTTTTATGCTGCCTCTGGCATGGATCTTTGTATACCGTAATGGTCTGCAGGGCTTAGACCGTGGTCTGGTTCCCATGCTCAGCGGTGTACTTGAACTGTTCAGCCGTTATGCGGTTATCCTGATCGCCACAAAGCCTTTTGGATACGTGGGTGTATGCAGTGCTGATGCTGCTGCCTGGCTGACAACCGGTATTTTACTGATTGTTACTTATATGATTTGGAAACATCGTGTCAAAAAACAGCTAAACGCAGAAAATGCCACCATGAACTGCATCAAATAACTATTCTTCCATATCGGAAAAAGGGAGCGTCACCGCTCCCTTTTTATTTTATCTCATAAGTTGTTCCGATCAAAAGGTATGATTGATGATACCTTTTGGATTCTTTTATCATCTAATTTATCCACAATAACCGTTATCTGCGGAGTCCATTTCGCTGCAGTACATCACTACACGGTTTCTCCCCATATTCTTCGCCCTGTATAATGCAGTATCTGCATGTTTAATTGTCTCCTGATAATTTTCTTCCCTGCACTCTGCCACTCCCACCGAAATCGTAACCGTTCCGGTTTCCAGTTGTAACTGTTCCACAGCCTCGCGGATTTCCTGCGCATGTTCCTCAAATCTCCGCTCATTCTGTTTCATGATGACGATAAACTCTTCCCCTCCCCAGCGGACCAGAATCTCGTCCTCGCATAATCTGGACCTCACAGCTTCCGATACCGCAACTAATGCTTCATCTCCAGCCGAATGTCCATACATATCATTAATACGCTTAAACTTGTCCAGATCATACATTGCGATCGCCATATACTCACCCTTTGCGCAGATAAACGTGTGATTTTCCCCAACTAATGACTCAAACACATTACGGTTATACGCTCCCGTCAGTGCATCATGCCGAAGGTGATCTTCCAGTTTTAATTTCAAGGCAACCTGATCCCGGTATGTTTTTTCCATTGCCACATCAAATACACAAATTCCGATATACAACGGGATTCCCAGAAGAAACATCATCACGTAATCCGGATAGTGTAAAAAAGTATTTGCAATCGCAATATCCACAAACAACAGCCCATGTCCTATAACCTCATATGGAAGCGGTGCTGCAATGCCAAATGCCATAAAAATAAACAGGATGATAAAAAATCCTACACACGCAAAACTCAGATCATCCAGATAGGTACATGCCCAGATCGTACACCACATTACGCCGTGCCCAATCGCATAACTCATCGGTACCATAATCCGATAATCTTTCGTATACTTATTCAAAATTAAGTAAATGAGAAATGGAATGATAATTGCAGATCGTGAGATCAGCGTTTCAGTGGAAAATCCACCCAGCAGATAGCAATCCGAGAAAAAATATCCGATTGATGGAATACTGATTCCGAACACAGCCCACAAATTCAAAGTTCTATAATACTCATACTTTTCCTGATAAAAATTTTGTTTATCCATAGGTATACCCTCTTTTTATCCACTTTGTATACTTCTTAGCACAAAAAAAGACCTATAGCAAACTACTATAGATCTTCCAGTGAGACACGGGGGATTCGAACCCCCGACAACTTGATTAAAAGTTATACTCATTAGTTTTGTTGCTTTTCCGTTATCTTTTTCAGCTTTCGTTATATTTTTCAATTTTATGTTCGAAAGTTTCTACTATTATATGTTGTTTCTAAACCGTTAAGTTTTTACCCGATTTTTTTTGAATTTGATGATTCTTTTTCCTGTTCGGCTTTTGCCGCTCCGGCGTTTGCTAGTAGTAAAATGCTGTCCTGTTCTCCCGGGCTGCATTGTCGAAAGTGTTCCAGAAGCTCTTGTTCCTGATCGGATAGGATTGGTGGCGCTTCTGGATTAAGATCTAACAGATAATCGCTAGAGACTTCCAGAAATTTACAAATTTTTATTAGTATTTCGCTTCCCGGTAAATTACCTTTTTTCCATTTTGACGTTTGTGATTGTGCTATTCCGGTACCTTTTGCAAGCTTATTTAGTGTTAAATTTTTTTTCTTTAGAATCTTATCTAGGTTTTCGTAAAACATTTTTCTCCTTTTTTAGCAAAATTTTGATATTTTTCTTGACTTTGTATCTCGTTTTTGTTATTATACTATTAGAGGATAGCAAAATTGAGATACATTTTATTTTTACCTCTAGTATATCATAACTAAAAAATTTTTACATTAGGTTTTTTCATGGAGGTGCTGAACATGAAAATTAAAATGGAAATATCAAAAAGTGTCTTTGATGATCATTTACGAGATTTTGAATTAGCGGATGCTATTTATATGGCTGCTGAACGTGAATTCATTGACTTTGATCTTGATCATGGGACTTCGGAAGAAATGAAAGCCGTTAGAGAGAAACTTCATTCTGCTTGTGCTGATCGTGAGTTTTATGCTGTAGTTCTTTGTAAATATTTACTAAGTTGTAAGGATCTTATATGTTTTGAAGCTGATCTAGTTGATGCTCTGGAAGACTCTCCGGCAGCTGATTCAGTTGATGCTCCGGAAGACTCTCCGGCAGCTGATCCAGTTGATGCTTCGGAAGACTCTCCGGCAGCTGATCCAGTTGATGCTCCGGAAGACTCTCCGGCGGCTGATCTAGTTGATGCTCCGGAAGACTCTCCGGCAACTGATCTAGTTGATGCTCCGGAAGATATTTTTCCGGTGATGTCCGCAAAATGTAAACTTTGCCCGTCCTGTGTGGATGGACGGTGTTTCTTTGTTCCGGACATTTACGACAGTGTGTTTCCTTGCCAATCCCCTGCTTGGGATGATTTTTTCAAAAGCGGCGGCTCTCGTAGCCCGGCGCCCAGAGCGCGCGCGTCTCCTTTGTAGACCCTTAGCCGCGTCTTTTCCAAACCAATCTATACCGATTGTTTGACGAGGGGGGACAACAAAGGTACATATCCGCATACTCCGTCGTCGCTTGTGTGTAAGTGTAAAAGCCGCAGTCCCATGCAGCCTTGTGCGTATCCTTGTTGTAATGCTTGTGTGCAGTCCGGGGTAACGCGCACAGCACACAGCGGATTTTCCGCCCGGGGAATCCGCTGGGGCGTTATCCCGGACTGTGCACAGCATTTCAACAGGATATGCATAGGCGGAATTGCGGCTTTTGCACTTATGCACAGCGATTGGAAGGGAGTGTGGTGGTCATGGACAGCGTGTGGAGCTACGAGAAAGTTTTCCCCAATCGGTATAGATTGGTAGCGATAGATAAGGTTATTGGTCGCGGTCATAGCCTGCGCGCGCTCTGGGCGCCGGGCTACGAGAGCCGCCGCCTGTCCGACATATTGCAGGCGGCTTGGTACCTCAACAGTAACGGAAAGCTCCGGATCAACGTTGACGATCATCAAGCTGCCATCCTCGAGCAGATCAGACGCGACGCGGCCGATCAGGGGGTCATGGGGTTTGAATGCTATGGCACTAGCGAAAAGGAGGAACATTGACAAAAAAGAATATTGCAAAGTCAGTCCGCTTGACACAAGAGGTCTTTGATTATATCGACGGCGCGCCGGGAAACGGATTCAACGAAAAATTTGAGAATATCATCCTCGAGGCGAAACGCGGAGAATCAGACCGGAAGAAAGAACTTGCGCGACTTGACGAAAAGATTCGAAGACAGCAACGTAAACAGAATTTAGTATTTTCACAACTAACAAATTTTGATTACTTCTTAAACTCGTTTGAAGCTGCTCAAAAGTCTTTGCAGGAATTGAGAGGACATCTCAAGGATGCGGGGCTTTCGTTGCAGAAAATTGAGGAAGTAGAAAAAGACATAAAGGAGAATGAACGATGAATAAATTTAGAATTTTCTTATTTTACAGTGGACTTGTTGATATTAAGGCGCGTGAAGGTCATGACGCAGTGGAAGGTGTTTCCATGGAGTTTCTTTTCTATGGTGAACACGGCGAACAGGTCGAGCCTGTGGTATCTGCTGACGGTATATCTGGTACCAGACGCGGTAAGTCTTTCTTGAAAGCCGACAAGGTGCATAAGGTGTCTTACGTGCCAGGGATCTATGACGGAACTTTTGAAATGACGGTTGGATCTGACGGAAAGCCGGTGCTTAAACTGACGGACGTTGATTTTGTCGCCCCGGCTCTTATATCCATGAAGGATTCCCCGGATGCAGGAAACACGAAAGGTGGTAAGTAATGTTAATGCTCTCTCGCGGTGTCGGGTTTGATTTTGAGAATAATCTTGCGGTTGTTGATTCGACTGAAGCCGCTGTTCCGGAAGATCATCCGGAAGCTGCTCCGGAGCCTGTGCAGGAATCTACACAGGCAGACATCCAGCCGGACGATGACCAGTCGCAGGACGTCACATATAATTTTGTAGTGTTATTTGCTCTCGGGATAATTGCAGGACTTTTGTTCTTTTCGATTCTTTCCCGGAAGTGGGATTGAGAGGTGCGTATGATTTTTTCAAATTATCTTTTCGGCAGTTATGTAGGTTCTCTCTTGGTTGGAATAGCACTTGGTTTTACATTGGGCTTTATCGCATGGGCGATTGGCTACGCGATTTTCGCGTTTACTAAATTTTTTAAGATGGCATAGACCATCAGAAAGGAGTGTCTTATGACAACAATATTGGCAACAGCACCAACAATGGATCTTTCTGGTATCCAGACTAGCATGGCGTCAGCCTTTAAACAGGTTCAGACCGGTGCGACTGATATGGTAACCGCAGCTGTTCCTTATGCGCTGGTTATCATCGGAACAGTTCTTGCTGTTACGATCGGCATTAAGGTCTTTAAGAAGCTGACCGCTCAGGCTTAGCCTTTCGGTCTCGGTGTTTTTTGGTTTGCAAATTAAAATAGTATCACTCATGAGAGGGTAAGGGTTCGAGCCCTTGCCCTTTTTTGTATCTCAATGTTGAATGGCTGCGGCGCTGATCCGGATGATCTGCAGAAAGACTTGAGATACATGGAAAGGGAATATCCATGACTAGATTCAGAAAAAGGAAAAAAATTGATTTTCGTAAGTTCATAAACCGCTTCCAGCGTGTCCGGAAGTTCTGCCGCATGCATACCCTTCCTGTACTGGTTGCGGTTGGTATTATGGTATCTGTTATTTTTGCCAGCTACCAGAACGCTTATGCTACTGGGCTTGAGGAATATTTTTACTATACATATTTTGATCTTATGAGTGGACTTTTTGCTGAAACTGGAGTGCATTTTGGTTTGAAAGATGATTATTACACAAAGTCTGACCGTGTATCTGGTAAACAGGTATGGGATAACTTCTGTACATGGGTGGAAAATAAAGCAAAGGTTGCTGCACTTCCTGTCGAGGTAGTCAACAAAGCCGTTTTTGACGAGTTGAAGAATCTTCCTAACACGGTTACGAGTGCCGGGGCAAAAATGTCGGAAAAGCTGTCGGAACTGTTGGCTAAGGTCTTGCCGACATTTAATGATACTAATGGGAATCAGTTTGATACATCCTCTGCGAATTCTGTAGTTAAAATGATAACTGCTGTATGTGGTATTCAATCCGGCTTGTATGCTAGCTCCGCTGTTGTGAAAGACGTTTGTGATGGTTATGCTCTCAATATAGTTAAAGATTCAGGTGGTCAATATTCTATTTTCACGAACAAAAAAGGTTATGTGGTTAAAGATTATGTTTATTCTGGAACGCAAAAAGTATGGGTCAATTTGGTTTATGTTTATGATGGCAAAGAGATTGATTCTGGGGCAAAAAATGCTTTATGGGTAAGTTCTGATGGTAAATGTTCTGCCGATGGTGCTTATCCTTATTCTGCACGTGCTCCTGTGACTTGGATAATAAAAAATGGTGCTTTTGCTGGTGCTGATGGTACGTCTTTAAATAACTATGCTAAAGTTAAAACCGTGGACGATAACACGGTATATGTTCCGGGTGTCGGCTATAAGACCAACTGGGATATATGGAAAGATATCGTGAATGATAAAGCAACAACAGATGCGGAAGAGGATGCGTGGAATACTCGTTACAACTTAGATAATGATAACAAGGACGATAAGGAAAAAAAGAAGAAAGACAACGATAAAGACAAACTTCCGGTAGTTATACCTATTATTCCATTTAAAAAGCCGGATTCTACGGAGAAAGACACTGAAAAAGACACTGAAAAAGATACCGAGTCTGATGTTCCGGGGAAAAATCCTGATCCATCTAAAAATCCAATGATTAATCCTGACACCGGACGTTATATTGATCCGGATACCGGATATGATATTGATCCCGATACTGGTAAGCTGATTGACCCGGACACCGGAGAACTGATTGAACCGGATATTCCATCTACTGCTGGTAAAGCCGGAAATTGGAAGCGTCTCTTTCCGTTCTGCATTCCTTGGGACATGATGGAGCTGATTAAGTCCATGCAAGCGGATAAAAAAGCTCCTGTGTTTGAGTTTAAGTATACTTTTAAAGCTGTCAATTATACCTGGGTGGTTAGAGTCGATATGTCCGATTACTGGAAGTATATTAAAATATTTCGTTGGGGAATGACTATTTTTTTTATCATCGGCTTATTTTTCTTAACTGTTAAATTTACAACATTTGTTCAACGCATGGGTGGTTAGGGGGTGTTTTTATGTCTGTATCTATGCTTAGACCTTTTTTCATATCTGTAGCAGGTGTCGTTGTGATCGTTCTAGTTGGTTTTCTTTGTGGCATCCTTCCGGAAAGTCCTTTCCTTGCTTTTATTCAGGCGGAGGAAGTTAATGACTATTTATCTGCTATCAATTACTTCGTACCTGTGGATGCATTCGTAACGATAGGCAGCGCATGGCTTCTTGCTGTGGTTCCTTGGGTAGTGTCGCAGTTTGCTATTTCCGGTGTGAAGATTCTTGGTGAATGGATTCCATTCACTTAAATAGATTGTATCTCAATTTCTTTTCCTGGCTTTATTGCTGCAGAAAGATTTGAGATACAGAAAGGGGAAAATATGATTTCTTTATATAGTGGGACTCCGGGTGCTGGGAAGTCCCTGCACCTTGCATCCCGGCTCCTTAATTGGATGAAATATAAAAACGCGCCAATCATTGGAAATTTTCAAACGGATTTTAGTTGTATCCAGAACCCGAAAGGTCATTATCTGTACATAGATAACTCCGATCTGACGGTTGATCGGCTTATTAACTTTTCAAAAAACTATTCCGAGTATGTCGGGCGCAGGGTGAAAGAAGGAGAAATCCTGCTGGTTATAGATGAATGCCAGATTATGTTTAATGCCCGGGATTGGGGACAGAAAAACCGCGCTGCTTGGTGTGCATTTTTCACCCAGCACCGGAAATTGGGTTATGAAGTTATCCTTGTCGCGCAGTTTGACCGGATGCTTGACCGTCAGATCCGCTCCCTGATCGAGTATGAATGGATTCACAGGAAGGTTTCTAATTTTGGTGTGGCTGGTAAGATCTTTTCTCTGCTCTTTGGTGGTAAACTCTTCGTGGCTGTGAAAGTCTGGTACCCGATGAAGCAAAAGGTCGGATCTGAGTTTTTTATGTTCAAGAAACGTTATAGTGGGATCTATGATACTTATGCTCTTTTCTCCGCACCAGATCAGAAACAGTTGTCTTGATTTATTTTGTGTATCTCATTTTTCCGGCAGTTCCCGGCACCAGGAAAATTTTTTGAGATACATATGAGGACCGGCACGCCCCGGGTAAGCTGTGACGCGGGGGATTGAGGGGGACCCGCGGCGCGGCTTGCCCGGGGTGTGACCACGGGGCTGTAATACGTGGTCTCAAATTACATAACTAATTCTCTTTTACCTCCGATGGTTACAAGGTTTAACGGCAATTTTGCCGTTTCGCGAAACGGGCTTTTCGCGAAAAAATATTTTATGGAAGGATGTGTGATTTTGGTCGATGTACGATTGATAAAAGACACCTATGTATACAACGAGTTCGATGAAGTCGAAAACACTTACTGGTTCGACTTTAAACAAAAAAAGTTCTTACATAACATTGATACATTTTATTATGCGGTTAAATTTAAACAGGATTTCACGGCAGATTCTAAGGATATGAAGGTTAAGGACTTCCGTAGAAAGTTTGAAGCGCTCTCTCGGGAATGGGATAACCAGAACGCTTTCAACTCTTCCATTTCATTTTTTGTTCCTGGTATGCCTGACGCTTTAAACTATACACCGTTTAGTTATGCCTTTTTCTATAACGTAAAACTGGAATGCCCGGAACTGTTCGATATCTTTTTTGCTCCGAAGGTTCCGCACTCGGCTGATAACGGAGAGTCTAACACTTGTGAGTGTGTTGTGCAGATCCGCAGCTATATGCTCTGGATGTATGGTGTTAAACTTGCTTACGAGCGGTCATATGAGTATGTGCAGGCTATAGCGGATTATTTCGGGCTGGAAGTTGATTTCGTGCAGGAGAATCGTGTGGACTTCTGTTGGCACTCCAACTATTTAAAGTGCCCGGAAAAGTTTTTCAGTCCGGAGAATTTTTATAAAATGCGTGTGGATCGCTTTAAAGATGCTGTTTTGCATACCAGTAAAAAGGGATCGGAAGATTTTGAAATTGATTATCTGGCTATGGGAAAACGGTCTCAAAAGATTTTTATCCGGATTTATTTGAAATCAAAGGAAGTAGTTGAAAAAGGTTATAAACCGTGGTTTTTTAAGGTGTGGCTTTTTAATGGGTTAATTAATCGCTATGACATGTACTGTTATGAATATGCATTTTTGAAACATAGCTGGAAATCGTTAGATCTTGGCCGGTTGCAGTTTTACGCGGAGTATGGCAGACAGAAACACTATGTTGAGAAGTGTCGCCGGATACTGTCGCAGGAAGAAACGATTTCCCCGGATTCGCTTCGTGCTCTGGCTGATCGGCTTACTCCGGCTGTTAATCTTGTTATGAATGTGGAATATCAGGTAATGCGGAAACATACGAAATCGTATGAGCTTATTCCTTTTTTTGATAATTCGGATAAGCTGACCGGGAAACGTATTTATGACTTTCTGGATAACCGGAAGTTGATCTGTGATTATCTTACCAGCAAGGTTTTTCGGCTGGTCGAACCTCATGAACCCGGGAAAAATGATTCAAATAAATCTCGGCGCGACTTGTGTGCATTTTGGAAAGCACTTCGGAGCTGCAAACTTACAGATACATTTATTCCGGAAGAGGACAGATCTTTAGTCAGGACATATACAAGAAAACTGAATAGTGAAGTGGTTAAGTCCCGGGCGGTCAAGGCTGCTATTACTTATGGAATTTATGTTCGTGGTATTAACGCTGATGATCCTTTAACAGATTGCATTGAGGCTTTGTGTATGCTGAATGATAATGATCTACATGATGCATACAACTATAAGACAAAAAAAGTCCGCCAATTCAATGCGAATGAACTGACGGACACAATGGAAAATGCTGTTAAGCGTTCCAGTAACCTTATGTTGATAGATAAAGATACCGGAGATATAATTTTCAACTCTTAGCTTTGTTATAACATGAAAAAGCCGAAATGTAAAGGCGAATGTTGCAAAGTGGTGGTTATATCTCCAGATAAGGAGGGTTTTTATGAATGTACAGATGGCTTACAACTTGTTTCTGGTCGATCGTGAATCATATTGTTCAGATAAATCTATATTGTATTATCGGGAAAACATTTTAAAATTTATGAATTTTCTATCTGATCGGATTGGATCAGCGCCTGATCTGATCGAGTGTGATGCCATTTCTCGGGAGATGGTGCTTGCATACCTCTCCCAGCTCCGTGGGATTGGTTGCAAGAATACTTCGGTTAATACTTATTTTCGTGCGGCAAAGGTATTTTTAAATTATTGCATTGATGAGGGTTATTCTTCTCCTGACGTTTTGCGCAAGGTGAAGTTTCTAAAAAAAGATAATGCTCCGGTGCTTCCGCTTACAGAATGGGAAGTTGATCTGATAGATGGTTTGTTTAACATCAAAACAGAATCCGGGCTTAGAAATCTTTGTATAGTCCATTTGATGCTTGATGCTGGTTTTCGTGTGGGTGATGTGGTTTCCCTTACATTTAAGGGAATCAATTTTCAACTTAATTACTTAACGGTGAAGGGTAAAGGTGATAAATTTCGTACTGTGTTCCTGTGCTCCAAGTTGAAAAGGATGCTTTATCATTATCTTGTGAAGTTTCGTTCTTATACTCCGGGAGATGATTTTACTGTTTTTGTTAAGGTTGGTACTTCATGTCCTATCAATGAGAATGTTATTAAACAACTTTTTTCCCGGATCAAGAGAAAATCTGGTATTGAGCGTGTACATCCTCATTTGCTTCGGCATACATTTGCTACGTCATTTATAGTTGGTGGTGGTGATCTGGAATATTTGCGTATGATGTTAGGTCATACAGATTATGCTACAACAAAAATGTATGTTCATATTGCTCAGCAGTCTAAAATGCTGCATAGCGATATATACAGATTAGATTCGGTATTCTTTAAAACTGGTTATTAAGGAGGATTTTTATGAGTTTAGATGAGTTTACAGTAATGCTTGATGAATATGTGGTTGTTGATCCAGTGGATGGTTTTTGTTATTTCTGGTCGAAATCAAAGTTTGAAGCTGATCTTTTTTTCAAAGTGAATAAATCATTACGTGCTTCTCTTCTGCATGTATAACGTATTGTATCTCAATTCTTTTTCCTGGTTCCGGAACTTCAGCAAGAATTGAGATACATTTTTTTTTGCAATAAAAAAACCCCCAACGAATCACATTGTTCGTCAAGAGTTCTTTTGCAATTTCATTTATCTAAAAATGTTACTGAAATCGTTTAGTGCGCGATCAGGGGTTCGAACCCTGGACACCCTGATTAAGAGTCAGGTGCTCTACCAACTGAGCTAATCGCGCATTCTTTTGTTTTTGTGTCTCGTGTTCCTCAACACAAATAGTATTATATATCAGTTGTTGCCAGAATGCAACCCCTTTTTTCAAATTTTTTCATTTTTTTCAAAATTATTAATTTCATATACAATTCAGACGATATCAGCAACGTTTCTTCTTTCCCGTATCTTTGTTGCAATATCCCCTATTTAAAATTCGATACACCTCCTCGAAGGATCTGCAAATGCAGACAATCCTTCGATTCAGTCTCTGATGACAATAACACAACTCACGGACCCCAGCTTTCCAACATTTCCCCCGTCTCATCCTGTTCTCCTATGAATTCTGCTCTTTCTATATAATATATGATGCTTATTTTCTCTGTGCGATCAGCTTATTGATTGGATTTCCCTTCTCTGAGAATTTCTGCTCATATTCTGTCATAATATTCCCCTTATTCATCTCTTCCTGATGATGTAGGTCGTAAGTATAAGCAAGCAGTTCCCATCCAGCTTCTTTCACCTGCTCCAGAGAAAAGTTGAAAAGTTCAGTATTATCTGTCTTAAATTCTACTCTTCCATTTTCCACAAGAACCTTCTCATATCTTGCAAGGAATTCTGTTGATGTTAATCTACGTTTCGCATGTCTAGCCTTTGGCCACGGATCTGAGAAGTTCAAGAAGATCTTATCCACCTCTGCCGGTGCAAACACTGCTTCAATCTCTCTTGCATCCATGCAAATAAAACGGATATTCTCAAGATTTTCAAATTCCTCTGTATCATATTTTTCAAGTGCACGAAGCAGGACGCTGGAATAACGTTCAATTCCAATAAAATTGATCTCCGGGTGAGCCTTAGCCATATTCAAAATAAACTGGCCCTTTCCCATTCCGATTTCAATCTGAATTGGTTTCTCATTTCCAAAGACCTGATCCCACTGTCCTCTCTGCTCCTCTGGTTTCTTGATCACAGCACGATGTGCATCGATCACGCCATCTGCTCTTGGTATATTTCTTAATCTCATCTGCTATTTTTCTCCTGTTCTTCACCACAGCATTACTGCGTACTTTCTATATATAAGGTAAAACCTTCTTTGATATCTGCGGATTATTTCAGGTCTTATCATAACATGATTTTTCTCATCTCACAACTAATTACTGTCCACACAAGAAAGCCATTTTGAAGAATACTAATGACATTCTCAGACTCACAGTCTCTATCTCCAATACCTTTGGATATTTAACATAAATTATCTTTTCAGATTGCTTGTAATTTTCTCCAAAAGGTGTATTATAAAAGATATTATGAATTTCTAACAAAAAGGAGGCTGGTTATGGACTCTATTATAAACAAATTGACAGAGATTGAATCCGCCGCATCTGCAATCGTGCAACATGCAGAAGCCGAAAAGTCCGCATTAGATGAAAAATTTGACAAAAAGCGGATGGATTTCGACAAAGAGCTTGAAGCCGATACGCAGCGGCAGATTCAAGAAATTCGTGACAAACTGGAAGCGGAGACCTCACGGATCTTATCCGGGCAAAGTCAGGAGAGTCAGGATGAACTTAATGCCCTGCAGAAGGAATACGATGAAAAGCATTCTGATTATGCTCATGAGATTCTCCGACGGATCACTGAGGTGTAGCCTATGGGAAATCTACTGGAATACAGTGGTATTGTAACGAAAACCCGGGCAATGGAAGCCAAACTCCTTACCCCGGCACAGTTTGAGGAAATTGCTTCTCTACATAATGTTCCCGAGGTAGTTGAATATCTGAAGAAAGAAACTGCTTACGCAGATATTTTAGAAGAACTGGCCCCCGAACAGCTTCACAGAGGAAGTATTGAGAAGATTCTGACTCGTTCACTTTACCGCGACTACGCAAAGCTTTACCGCTTTTGTGGACAGAAACAGCGTAAGCTTATGAAGCTACGTCTGAAATCTTATGAAGTTGAGCTGATCAATTATTGTTTGAGGATTGTGATCAACCATTATCAGAAACCTTTTGATCTTGATTACAAGCGTCCTTTCTTCGACCGGTATTCACAGATATCGATCGAGAAACTGATCACCTCACGCACCACCGATGAACTGATCGAGACATTAAAGGATACAGAATATTATGAACCTTTAAAGAAATTAAAGGATTCTCCTTCTGTCACCCTATATGACTACGATCTGGCATTGAATCTTTATTATTTTACTACCCTTTGGAAAGCACGGAAAAAGGTGTTTAAAAAGGAAGATAAGGAATTATATCAGCGGGACTGCGGCACTCAGATTGATCTTCTCAATATGCAGTGGATCTACAGAGCCAAGAAATATTTTAATATGAAACCTGCTGACATTTATCAGCTGATTCTTCCAATCCACTACCGTCTGTCTACTGACCTGATCAAAGGAATGGTCGAGGCAACGACATTGGAAGAACTGCAGACACTCTGCAATCAGACTCCTTATGCCCGCCGCTATGAATCCACTGAGCAGCTTACCATGGAGCAGATGTATTCAGAATGTCTCCATCATCTGTACACCATTGACAGAAGACGGAATCCTTACTCCATCGCCGCTGTCAACACTTACCTCTTCTTAAAAGAAGAAGAAATCAAAAAGCTGACTACCGCTCTGGAATGCATCCGTTACGGACTTACACCGGGCGAGACGTTAGCGTACGTTGGAGGTAGAACCCAATGATTGTTAAAATGAAATTTATCAACATTTCCGGTCCGCGGGATGATATCGACCGTGTCACAGACTTGTATCTCTCACGTTATGAGATCCAGCTGGAGTCCGCACTGTCCGAGCTTAAGACAGTCGATAATCTTCGCCCGTTCGTAGAGCTTAATCCGTACCGGGATGTACTTGCCCAGGCAACTCAGTTCGTCGGTTATCTTCCGAATGTAGATGATGTTACACCGGATGATTCTTTAGGTCTTGACGACATGTTTGAAGTTGTTCGCAAAGCCTGCGAGGATTATGAAGGTCTGCAGGCAAAGAAAGAGAAAAAGAAAGCTAAGATTGAAGAGCTCCGTGCCAAACAGCAACTGCTCTCCCCATTCCGCCCCCTCGACTGTGATCTTCACAAGGTCCTCGGATATCGATATATTACATATCGTTTCGGACGGATCGCGCTGGAATCTTATCACAAGATGAATAAATATCTGATGGATGATTTGAGTGCAATCTTCGTTGAAGGTGAACGCGATGAAAGCTTCGTATACGGCGCTTACTTCGTTTCTCCGGGAGAGGCTCAAAAAGTAGATGCTGTGTTCCGTTCTCTTCATTTTGAACGCATCGAACTAAAAGACGAATTCGAAGGAACTCCGGCTTTTGCCTACCAGTCACTGGAACGGGATATTGCTCGGATCAATCTGGAGATCCAGGATCTGGATAAAGAAGCCGGTGAGATGCTTTCTGACCGGGCACCACAGCTTATTGCAGCGAAAAACCGTCTGGAGGAACTCTCCAAGAACTTTGACATCCGTAAGATGGCTGCCCGGATGAAAGACAGCCAGGATGATTCTTATATCCTCTGCGGATGGATGGCAGAAGATGATGTAGAAAAGTTTTTGGAAGAAATCAAAGATGATGACAAAGTCTTTGTCGTTGTCGAAGACGATCATGATGCATACTTCGGAGAACCGCCGACAAAGCTGGAAAATCCGAAGCTATTCAAACCATTTGAGATGTACATTCAGATGTATGGTCTTCCGGCTCACAATGAGATGGATCCAACCATTTTCGTAGCGATCACATACTCCTTTATTTTCGGAGTTATGTTCGGAGATGTCGGACAGGGACTTTTGCTTTTAATCGGTGGAGCCTTGATCTATCACTTTAAGAAAGCTCCACTTGCCGGAATTATCGCAACTGCCGGTGTATTTTCCACAATCTTCGGATTTATGTTCGGAAGTATTTTCGGATTTGAAGACATCATTGAACCATTGTGGATACGACCGATCGACCATATGACTACACTGCCGTTCCTCGGCAAACTAAACACAGTGTTTATCATTGCTGTCGCATTTGGTATGTTCCTGATCATCGTAGCGATGATCCTACATATTATCAATGCCGCAAGAAGCAAAGATATCGAAAGTACCTGGTTTGATCCAAACGGTGTGGCAGGACTTATTTTCTACATTGCCGTTGTAGTAACCATCGTTCTCTTTATGACAGGCAATCCGCTTCCGGGTGGTATTGTCATGGGTATCATGTTTGGTGTCCCGCTGCTTCTCATTTTCCTGAAAGAGCCTCTGACCCGCATGATTGAGAAACGTGCCGACAAGATGGAAACAGGCCCTGGAATGTACATCGTACAAGGCTTTTTCGAGATGTTTGAGACATTGCTCAGTTATTTCTCAAACACTATTTCCTTTATCCGTATCGGTGCATTTGCTGTCAGCCATGCCGCTATCATGGAAGTAGTACTTCAGCTGGCCGGCGCTGAAAGCGGAAATCCGAACTGGTTCGGAGTGATCTTTGGCAACCTGTTCGTATGCGGATTCGAAGGACTGATCGTAGGTATTCAGGTACTTCGTCTGGAATATTATGAGATGTTTAGCCGTTTCTACAAAGGAAGCGGACGCGCATTCGACCCATATACAAAAAAGAAAATGAAATAACTGTCTGGCTTAAATCTATGACAGCCATAAAATGTATAGAAATCAGGAGGATTCCACTATGAGTTTAGTAACAAAAATCATTTTTATCGCAGCACTTGTTTTAAGTATCATCATCCCATTCGGATATTATCTGATCGGTGAAAAGAACAAAAAACGCTATAAACGTACAATCGGTGTCAACGCATTTTTCTTCTTCGGCGCATTTGCCATTGCATCTATCATGATGCTTGCAGGTCCGGCAAATGTACAGGCTGCTGAAGCTGCCGCATCTTCCGGTGCTACAATCGCAACAGGAATGGGATATCTTGCAGCCGCACTTGTTACAGGTCTTTCCTGTATCGGCGGTGGTATCGCTGTTGCAAGTGCAGCCAGCGCAGCACTTGGAGCGATCAGCGAGGATTCCAGCGTTCTTGGTAAATCCTTGATCTTCGTAGGACTTGCCGAAGGTGTTTGTCTGTACGGACTGATCATCTCTTTCATGATCTTAGGAAATCTCTAATTTCTGATTTTCAACAGAAAGGAGCCGCCTATGAAAATGTATCTGATCAGTGACAATGTCGACACTTACACCGGAATGCGTCTTGCCGGTGTAGACGGAGTTGTCGTCCACGAACGGGATGAGCTGAAACAGGCTTTGGAAAAAGTGCTTTCCGATCCGACTGTCGGCATTGTTCTTCTGACTGAAAAGTTCGGTCAGGAATTTCCTGACATTATCGACACTTTCCGACTGGAGCGAAAGATGCCGTTATTAATTGAAATTCCTGACCGCCACGGAACCGGTCGTCAGAAAGACTTTATCACCTCATATATCACTGAGGCGATCGGACTGAAATTATAAACGCAATTATATTACGAACTAAAGGAGGGATTCCTCTTGACTCTGGAAGAAAAAATCGCACACCTGCAAACCACATCCATGGAGCAGGCCCGCTTAGAGGGAAATGTTATCATTGACACCCATCAGGCTGCCTTGGAGAAGGTTTTCGAAGATCATAAGGCAGAAGCCACAAGACAGTCAGAAACTCGCATCAAGGCGGAAGCTGCCAATGCGAAGCTCTCACTGAATCAGGCGCTCGCCAAGTCCCAGCTGGAGATCAAACGTCGTCAAAGCAAGGTTCAGCAGGAATTGAAAGACAAGATCTTCGAGGAAGCAGACGCATTAATCGATGAATTTATGAAGACGGAAGCTTATGATGATTTTCTTATCAAATGCATCCGCAAAGCGGTGGCTTTTGCCGGAAATGATGAGCTTACGATCTATATTAACCCAACTGATGAAAAAAAACGTTCTGATCTGGAAGGTGCTACAAGAGTTCATCTGACGATCAGCGCCGAAGATTTCCGGGGCGGTGTCCGTGCTGTCATCCGTTCCCGCAACATTTTGATCGATAATTCCTTCAGCACACAGCTGAAAGAACAGTATGACAAATTTGTATTTTTAGGAGGTGACGGCATTGCTTAAGACAGCGAAAATTTACGGCATCAATGGTCCCGTCATTTATCTGAAAGGCAACACAGGATTCCGTATGTCCGAGATGGTCTATGTCGGAGAACAGAAGTTAGTCGGAGAAGTCATTGCACTGGATAAAGATATGACAACCGTTCAGGTTTATGAGGAAACAACGGGGCTTCGCCCGGGCGAAGAAGTTATTGCCAGCGGAAGCCCTGTATCCGTAACACTTGCACCCGGTATCCTGAACAACATTTTTGATGGTATCGAACGTCCACTGGAAGATATCGCAGAATTCTCCGGCGGCGCATTTATCACACGCGGTGTCAGTGTCGATTCTCTGGACCGTACAAAGAAATGGAAAACACACATCACTGTAAAGCAGGGAGATTATCTCCATGCAGGTGATATTATCGCAGAAGTTCCTGAAACACATGCGATCACTCATAAATGTATGGTTCCGCCTGAAGTAGAGGGAACTGTTCTTGTGACTGTTGCAGACGGTGAATACACAATTGACGAACCTCTGGTTCGCCTGGAACTTCCTAACGGACAGGAAAAAGAACTGACAATGACTCAGCATTGGCCGATTCGTACTCCAAGACCGACACATCATCGTTTTCCGGCATCCGTCCCGCTTGTTACCGGACAACGTATCATCGATACCATGTTCCCGATTGCAAAGGGCGGTACCGCTGCCATCCCAGGCGGATTCGGAACCGGAAAGACCATGACACAGCATCAGATTGCCAAATGGGCCGATGCAGATATCATCATCTATATCGGATGCGGTGAGCGTGGAAATGAGATGACACAGGTTTTGGAAGAGTTCAGTGAACTGACCGATCCTCGTACCGGCAAACCTCTGATGGACCGTACTACACTGATTGCCAATACTTCCAACATGCCTGTTGCTGCCCGTGAAGCCAGCATTTACACCGGACTCACTCTGGCAGAATATTACCGTGACATGGGCTACGATGTAGCGATCATGGCCGACTCCACTTCCCGTTGGGCCGAGGCTCTTCGAGAACTTTCCGGACGTCTGGAAGAGATGCCTGCCGAGGAAGGTTTCCCGGCTTATCTTGCGTCCCGTCTGTCTGCGTTCTACGAACGCGCCGGAATGATGCATAACTTAAACGGAACAGACGGTTCTGTCACGATCATCGGTGCTGTCTCCCCACAAGGTGGTGACTTCTCCGAACCGGTCACACAGAACACCAAGCGTTTCGTCCGCTGCTTCTGGGGACTGGATAAGAGCCTTGCCTACTCAAGACATTTCCCGGCGATCCACTGGCTGACCAGTTACAGTGAGTATCTGAATGACTTAAGCCATTGGTATCAGGACAATGTGTCTCCAAAATTTGTTGACTACCGTAACCGTCTGATGACACTGTTGAATCAGGAAAGCAGTCTTCTTGAGATCGTAAAACTGATCGGAAGTGATGTACTCCCAGATGATCAGAAACTTGTCCTTGAGATTGCCCGTGTGATTCGTCTTGGTTTCCTGCAGCAAAATGCATTCCACCCGGATGACACCTGCGTTTCTATGGAAAAACAGTTCTTGATGATGGATACGATCCTGTACCTTTACAAGCAGGCACGTACCCTTGTCACAATGGGACATCCGATGTCCGTATTAAAATCTGAGAATATTTTCGATCGTGTCATTGCGATCAAATATGATGTTCCAAATAACCGCCCGGAAATGTTTGCACAGTATCACAGAGATATTGACGCTTTCTATCAGCACGTACTTGAGAAAAATGCATAAGGAGGGACCACTATCATGTCAATTGAATATCTTGGCTTAAGCAGTATCAACGGCCCTCTGATCGTGTTAGAGGGCGTACAGGACGCCTTTTACGATGAGATTGTAGAATTTGTCGTAGACGGCACAGAACGCAAAATAGGACGTATTGTAGAGATTTACGAAGACAAGGCAGTAATCCAGGTCTTCGAAGGTTCTGAAAATATGTCCCTGAAAAATACACATACGAAACTCACCGGACACCCGATGGAGATTGCACTCTCCCCGGATATCCTTGGCCGTACCTTCAACGGTATCGGACAGCCGATCGATGACCTCGGGCCGCTTGTCTCCACTTTAAAAAGAGATGTGAACGGACTTCCGCTCAACCCGGTCCGCAGAGAATACCCAAGAAACTATATCCGCACCGGAATTTCCGCGATCGACGGACTGACAACTCTGATTCGTGGACAGAAGCTTCCGATTTTCTCCGGAAATGGACTTCCGCACGATCAGCTTGCTGCACAGATTGTAAAACAGGCTTCTCTTGGAAGCGATTCTGATGAAAAATTTGCAATCGTATTCGCTGCTATGGGTGTCAAACATGACGTTGCTGATTTCTTCCGTAACACATTTGAAGAAAGCGGTGTTGCCGATCATGTAGCAATGTTTTTGAATCTGGCAAATGACCCGGTTGTAGAACGTCTGATCACACCAAAGGTTGCACTGACAGCTGCGGAGTATCTGGCATTTGAACAAAATATGCATATCCTCGTTATCCTTACCGATATGACTTCTTTCGCAGAAGCCATGCGTGAGGTCTCTTCCTCAAAAGGAGAAATTCCTAGCCGTAAAGGATTCCCGGGATATCTGTATAGTGAACTGGCAACCATCTACGAACGTGCCGGTATTGTACAAGGCGTAAACGGATCTGTAACACAGCTTCCGATCTTGACTATGCCAAACGACGATATCACGCATCCGATTCCTGACCTAACGGGATATATCACCGAGGGACAAATTGTACTTGACCGCCCGCTCCATGGACAGTCAATCTATCCTCCGATCAATATCCTGCCATCCCTTTCCCGTCTGATGAAGGACGGTATCGGAGAAGGTTTTACACGTGAAGATCATCAAGATCTTGCCAATCAGTTATTCTCCGCTTATGCAAAAGTTGGAGATGCAAGAAATCTGGCTTCTGTTATCGGTGAAGATGAACTTTCACCACTGGATAAGAAATATCTGGAATTCGGAATCGACTTTGAACAGCACTACATCGGACAGGGTGTTAATGAGAACCGTACGATGGAAGAGACTTTGGATCTGGGATGGAAACTTTTAGGAAAACTCCCTAGAGAAGAACTCGACCGTGTTGATACGAAGATTCTTGATAAATACTATAAACCTGCTGTAGAAGACTAGGGAAAGGAGGGAGCTTCATGGATCCACGTACATTTCCAACAAAGGGTAATCTGATGCTGGCCAAGAACTCTCTTGCACTTGCCCGGCAGGGTTATGATCTGATGGATAAGAAGCGTAACATCCTGATTCGTGAACTGATGGATCTGATTGAAGAAGCACGCACCATACAGGAAGAGATTGATTCAACATTTACTTATGCGTATCAATGTCTGCAGCGTGCTAATATCGAAAACGGTATCAGCATGGTAGAACAGCTCGCCTACACTGTACCGATTGAAAATTCTATCACGATCCAGACACGAAGTATCATGGGAACCGAGATTCCTCATGTGAAATATGTACCGGACGCCGGTCAGCCGACCTATGCCTTCAGTACCACAAAGGAATCGATCGATATTGCCCGTGAGGCCTTCCGCAAGGTAAAAGACCTTACGATCAAGCTCTCCATGGTTGAAAACGCCGCTTACCGTCTCGCAAGTAATATCAAGAAGACGCAGAAACGAGCAAATGCTCTCCAGAACATTACAATTCCAATGTATTCAAATCTGGTCTATTCGATCACCAATGCACTGGAAGAAAAAGAGCGTGAAGAGTTCACGCGTCTGAAAGTGATCAAGAGAATGAAAGAGAAAAAAGCCTCCGGTTAACGGGGGCTTTTCCTTTCCACAGGATACTATTCTCAGTATACCTGAATTCTCATATTGCAACAACGATCTGATATTCTTTTTCAAAAGTCTCTCCGCTCTCTACCTTATTAATTCCAGGCTTCTCAGAGATTTCTTTATCAAATCCAATATTATCGCATCTTCCCATCCATGGTTCTAGGCAGACAAACGGTGCGTCTTTTACAGACCAGATTCCATAGCTTGGGAATCCTTCTGACTTAACTCCCACATACGGAGTTCCGTCTTTATGACAGATCCATGCTTCTTCAATCTGCGTATTATCAAAGATCAACGCATCATTTTCAAAAAGTTCTTCTGTCAACGGATATGTCTCTTCATTTAGTTTCATCTCATGCAGTTTCTCCGGATCAGGAGCCATTTCTTTCATATTGATCAGACAATACTTCAATTCATCTTTTCCAGGGAACTTCAGAATATAATCTGTCTTTCCTTCCTCGTTCTTTGCAAAGCGGAAGGCCGGATGCGCTCCGATTGTGAAATAAATTGTCTCATCAGACGGGTTCTTTACTTCCCATTTTACATGGAGTACATTTTTTTCCAGTGTATAAGTAATGAAAAGTTCAAAATCAAATGGATAAACTTCCTTCATCTCTTCTGTTGATGTCAGAAGAAAGATTGATGTTTCTTTGCCTGCATGAATACATTTGAACTCACTGTCTCTTGCAAATCCATGCTGTGATGTCGGATAGTGTGTGCCGTTGATCTTCACTGTGTTCTTATAGGTTTTTCCCACATTTGGAAATAGCACCGGTGAATGACGTTTCCAAAATTGGGGTTCTGCATCCCAGAGAAGATCTGTACCTGTTTTCTTGTTATACAGTTTTGTCAGCTCCGCACCATGCTCAGCAATCTCTACGCTAAGCACATCATTCTCCATTTTAATCATGCTTTTTGTTCCTCCTTTATTCCCCTTAATTATTATCAGACTGCTCTACCTGTACGCAATTGTCTACCAGATAATCCAGTACTTTATCACGAAGGATTGCATCTTTCAGAACATCTTCTCCCACCTGCTCTTTGTAGGTATCCAGATCTGCTCCGGCTTTGTCCGCATACTCCTGCATTCCTTCTTTATATTCCTTATCAGACGGTTCCAGTTTCTCTTTCTTGGCGATCAGTTTTACAGCTTCTTCAAGCTGAACAGCCTGCTTTGCTGAGTCTTCAATTTTTTTGTTAAATTGATCTTCTGTCATCTTCAGATAAGTTGTAATAAAATCACTCAGCTCTACTCCGTACATCTGTGCGATCTGTGTATAGTAATCATTTGCCTGTTTCACCTGCTCATCTACTGCACCGTCAGGATATTTATTTACCTCTATCTGATCCAGTAAAGCAGTCTGTACTTCTTGTTTCAACTGTGAATTACCTGAATCGTCCTGCTGCTCCTGAAGAGAATTTTTTACCTCTTCCTTGTATTCATCAACCGTCTTGCTGCTTTCACTATTATTTGCAACCCACTCGTCTGTAAGCTCCGGTGTTACTTTTTGATAAATCTTATTCAATACAATGTGGAAATTTGCCGGTTTTCCTGCAAGATCAGAACTCTGATAATTCTCAGGAAACTGTACAGTGATATCAAACTCTTCGCCGGTATTATGTCCCACAATCTGGTCTTCAAATCCCTGATAATCGCCTGAAGCTCCGATAAACGATCCTGATCCAAGTTCCAGATCATATCCTGTAGCTGTGCCACCGTCAAATGCAACTCCATCCAGAGTTCCTGTATAGTCAATATTTACCCAGTCTCCGCTCTGTGCCGCGCGGTCTGTTACATCCTGTTCTGGCGCAGCAGCTTCCAGTCTGGACTGTATCTCCTGCTCTACAGAATCATCGGACACCTCGTTTTTGGCAACCTCTGTTACTTCAAGTCCTTTATATTTGTTCACTGTCACATAATCATTAGACAACTTACCACTTCCGCATCCTGCTAAAGATGCTGTCATCAGAACCGCTGTAAGAACCGCAATCACTCTTTTTTTCATTTTCCTGTTTCTCCTCTTTTATAATTTCTTTTTTATTTTTTTGTCTTATCCACTATAAAAGTGGTGACAGTAATCTGGAAAACTGTTCCTTGAACCGGATCAGTAAATTCCTCTCCTCATATATCTTTCGTGTCACTTGCGTACTCTTTGTCATATCATTCTCAAAAGCTCTTTCCAACCTCTGCACTGTACGCTCACTATAGATTGTTGCATTCACTTCAAAATTCAAGCCAAAACTTCGGATGTCCATATTCGCTGTACCTACACAGGCAACCATGCCATCTATTGATAATGTCTTTGCGTGAAGGAATCCATTATTATAGACATAACATTTTGCGCCTGCTGCAACCATCTCCCCAATATAAGAATACGTTGCCCAGTAAACGAATGGATGATCTGGTTTGCATGGGATCATAATTCTGACATCTACCCCGGATCTGCTTGCAATCTTCAACGCATCCAGAATGGACGCATCCGGTATGAAATACGGTGTCTGTATATAAACATGATTTCTTGCACTGTGGATCAGATGAAGATAATTGTCATGGATTGTCTTCGTCTGTGAATCCGGTCCACTTGAGATAATCTGTACCGGATCAAATCCATGCCTGTCATACTGCGGAATCTCAAACAAATGATCTTCCAAAAACAAGTTCTCATGAGCTGCATAATTCCAATCCAGGACAAACCTCACTGCAAGAGATGTGACCGCTGCACCTTCAATACACAAATGTGTATCTCTCCAATAACCAAACTTTTCGTCTTTTCCAATATATTCCCTGCCTACATTGAAACCACCAACAAAGCCAACCTTTCCATCAATCACGACAATCTTTCTGTGATTTCGATAATTCACACGCATCTGAAGCTGTCCCAGAATCGCCGGGAAGAATTCTGCGACCCGAATTCCTTCGCATTTCAGCCTGTCCCAATCTCTTTTGTGCATGGTACGACATCCCATACTGTCAAACAAAACTCTGACTTCTACACCTTCATGTGCTTTCTCGATCAATACCTTCTCTATATCCTGCCACACTTCATCATTCCTGATAATATAATACTGTACATGGATATATTTCTTCGCACGTTTCATTTCCTCGATCAGTGCATGAAACTTCTCTTTACCATCTGTATAAATACGGATATCATTATTATCTGTCAGAACTGCCTGTCCGGCCTCCAGATTATAAAGCACAAGATCCCGGAACCGGTTAAGTGCCGGACTCGTCATCTTCAGCTGCCTGTGATAAATGGTTTCCTCCTGCCTTCGCACAGCGTATTTCAGCTCACCTTCAATCTCCTTTGCCTTAAACATCTTATTCTTGTGATAATCCTGCCCTATGATCAGATATAGAATAAATCCGACAATCGGAATAAAATAAAGCAAAAGCAGCCAGGTCCATACTGCCTGCGGTGATCTTCTTTCAAAAAATACAATAATCAGAGATAAAAGAATATTAATGATAACGATATTCTTCATAATAAAATGAAAAACCATCACCACTGTGTTCCATATTGTCTCTGCCATTCAACTCTCCCTTTCTCTTAATCAACGTGAAAATATTATTGCTCACTATACTCCATCACATTCTTCGGACAGCGCGTTACTGTTCACACGATGTGCGACCAGCAACGCATCTCGCCATTTTAAATCGCCTTTGGCGATGGGGCGAGATGCATTCAAGTCAAAACACGCATCCTCCGTGTCAATCAGCAGAGTGATTGACACGGGAGTGAACAGTAACGCCAGCGCTGCTATCTTTCTGCAAACAATAATAAACCACCATAATACATAGTATACTCGGTTTACGTCTTAAAAGTAACCCCAAATTGTAAAATTGTCCCCTGTCTGCTTGCACTTTGTAATAAAGAATGTTACAATATTAAATGCGAATTAAGCGGAAAATAGTATATAGGAGGGTTTTATCGTGAGTACACCTATGATAATCATGCTCATCGTCCTCGTAGTTCTCATCGGGGTTTGCGTAGCACTCTATTTCTTCGGAAAGAAAGCGCAGAAGAAGCAGGCTGAACAGCAGCAGCAGATGGACGCAGTTGCGCAGACCGTCAGCATGCTCATTATTGATAAAAAGAAGATGAAGCTAAAAGATGCAGGACTCCCGGCCGTTGTTCTTGAGAATACACCAAAGTATTTAAGACGTTCTAAAGTACCGGTTGTAAAAGCAAAGGTTGGACCAAAGGTTATGACTCTGATGTGTGATGTAAAGGTTTTCGAAGTTCTTCCGGTGAAGAAAGAAGCGAAAGTCGTTGTAAGTGGTATCTATATCACAGGCATTAAGAGTGTCCGCGGTGGTCTTGATATTCCAGAGAAAAAGAAGAAAAAAAGATTTTTCTCAAAGAAAGAAAAATAAAAACACCATTAAAATAAGTTCAGTCAAACAATTCGACTGAACTTATTTTTTTAATTCTTTTTCTTTTGTTCTTTTCTCACTGCTTCATATTTTTTCAGCTCATCCAACGCCTGGCCACCCATCAGATACAGGATCACTGTATTGAATACCGTCATCAGCCCGATCCCGACATCGCCCAGATCCCATACAAATGTGTACGCTGCGATTCCTCCGATGAATAACATCACAAGTGCGAGCACTTTATATGCTGTCTGGGATGCCCAGTTGTCTCCAAACAGATAAGCTACATTACTTCTTGCATAAAACAGAATTCCAAGAAATGTAGAAAAACTGAACAGGAACAGCATCACTGCGATAAAAATCACCCCTGCTTCTCCAAGATGATATCTCATCGCTGTCTGAAGCAGTTCCATTCCTGCAAGTCCCTCAATCTGATCCTGTGGAACAAGCAACATGATCATCGCTGTACAGCTGCAGATTACAATTGTGTCGATAAATACGCCCAATGCCTGAACAAGTCCTGCCTTTACCGGGAGATCACACTCTGCCGCGGCCGCTGCACATGGAGCAGATCCTGAACCAGCTTCATTTGAGAACAATCCTCTCTTCACTCCATTCATCAAAACAGCTCCAAAACCACCTGCTGCCACCTGACGGACTCCAAATGCTTCCTCAAAAATACGTGAGAACACACCCGGTATGCTGGACAGATTCGTAAGGATCAAAAATACTGTGACCAGGAAATAACACACTGCCATAATCGGAACAACAACATCCAGAACCTTTACTGTTGCATTCTTTCGAAGCACGATCACTGCTGCCAGAACCACTAAAATCACAGTTGTATAAATCGGTGGGATAGAAAATGCATTTTCAAACGAAGACGTCACTGAATTACTGATCACCTGGCTAATACCACACCAACAGATTAATCCTGAAATTGCAAATAATACCGCGATCACTGAATATCTCTTTTTCTTTCCTTGATGTTCTTCCATGTAGTGATGGATATAATATGCCGGACCTCCGCGATATCCTCCATACAACGGATCTTTTTCTTTATGAAGCTGTGCAAGTGTTGCCTCAACAAATGCTGTGGAAGAACCGATCAGTGCCGTGACCCACATCCAGAACACTGCTCCAGCCCCGCCGGCTGAGATGGCTGCAACAACACCTACCAGATTCCCCATTCCCACACGGGTTGCTGTTGATACAATCAGTGTCTGAAAATTAGACAACCCATCCTCTTTCCCTTTTTTACTATTCAACGATCTTACCATCTCCGGAAAAAGACGGATTGGAAGAAATCTTGTACGGATTGTGAAATAAATTCCTGTTGGAATCAACAGAATAATCAGAAGTGATATTCCCACACTTCCGCCGCCTGGAAGCGGTATCTGAAACAGATCGCCCCATAAAAACGAATATACTTTCTCGATCAGTGTTATTACCATCATCTTATCCTCTCATTCTTATCTTTTTCATTTTCCACCTGCTTATTCAGAAATGCCTCGGTGTTCTTGTAGCTTAACTAAGCACTGAAAACTTTCCACTGTCCTTGGAAACAATATTCATCCGTATCTTACAGTCTGCCATCGGTTCATGATTTACGTCCAGTTCATAATCAATCTGGACCGCTATCTTATCTTCTTCAAAATCAACCTGAAGGTGTCTCGTATTCACTCCGATCAGCATCTGTCCATAAGGCGTCTTATAAAATGTCTGATTCTTTTTATTTTTCTCAAAGATCATATGAGAGTTTGAAAGACCGCTTTTCACGATCTCTACACATTCATCTCCGTTAATCTTAATTCTGTTCTTGATCACTCCGGAAGTTCCTTCTACAACTTCCTCGTAGACAATATAATGTTTTCCGTTCTTCAAATAATATGTTGCTGGTGTCACAACTTCGATTGCTTCGTTCTCATCATCTTCTACCTCCGGAGTGACCGCCACAATCTCCTCATGCATTCCGGAAATACTTACCAATACATCTTTTGTCATAAATGAATTCTCCATAGAAAAGAATCAGGAAAATTTCGTTCCGTCAGTCTTTCCGCAACCAACGTACAAGCACGAAATAACTTTCCTGATTCAGAATTACTAATTAATACTCTTCAATATTTACTACATTCGTTGTCGGAACATCAAATGGCATCACTGTATTCGCAAACTTCCTGAACTTCTCAGCCGCATCGCTGACATAGAAGGAATACTCACTATGATGTTCTGTCGTCTCATCATTCGCCATCTCTTCCTCTTCCAACAGACGTTTCAGATCCATCGCTGTCTCATATGCAGGATTCACAATCTGAATCTTATCCCCCATATATTCTCTGATCTTAGATCTGAGAAGCGGATAATGCGTACATCCAAGGATCATCGCATCAATATCTGTATTGCGCATGGATTCGAGATAATACTCAATAATCTCTCTTGTCACAATATGTTCTTTGAATCCCTCTTCCACTAACGGTACGAAAAGAGGACAGGCTTTCTCGATCACTTCAATCTTAGGATTCATTCCCTGAATCACTTTCGTATACATTCCACTCTGAACCGTTGCTTCAGTACCTACCACACCGACTTTTCCATTCGTTGTAGCTTCTACCGCTGCTCTCGCTCCCGGAATGACTACTCCAATGATCGGAAGGTCAAACTCATCCTTCACTGCATCCAATGCAAGCGCACTCGCCGTATTACATGCGATCACAATTGCTTTCACCTGTTTCGTCCTCAGGAAACGGATAATCTGTTCTGAAAAACGAATGATCGTGTTTTGTGATTTGCTACCGTATGGAACACGCGCCGTATCCCCAAAATAAACAATGTTCTCATACGGCAATTGTCTTGATATCTCTCTCGCTACAGTCAGTCCTCCGACTCCTGAATCAAACACCCCGATCGGTGCCATCTTTTTATTCTTCATGTCCGTCAAAGTTCTCCCCTTAATCTATCCTTATCAGTTATTTTTATCTTATCGCAGATACACAATTCAGCCATGTAACCTTCTTACAAAGGCTGCATGGCTGAATGTTATATTTCATTACCAGTCATCTGGTAACCATTGCTATTCTATTATAATAACTCAAAGTGATATTTGCAATGCTATTTCACATTTTTACAGAGCAAGAGTCTTCGCTACATCGTACTGATATGCCGGAATTGTCTTCTTCATAGCAAGTGCTTCTTCAATGTCAAAATCAATAAACTGTCCGTTCTTGTATCCTACAACACGGTTTGTCTTTCCCTGGCAAAGAAGGTCGACTGCCATAGCTCCCATTGTAGAAGCATATACTCTGTCCTTACATGTCGGGCTTCCACCACGCTGCATGTGTCCAAGAATTGTTGCTCTTGTCTCAATTCCTGTAGCATCTTCGATTCTCTTTGCCATATTGATAGAATCTCCAACACCCTCTGCATTGATGATGATGTAGTTCTTCTTACCACGCTTCTTATTCTCAAGAATATCTTTGATCAGTGCTTTCTCATCATAGTCCTTTTCCTCTGGCATGAGAATTTTCTCGGCTCCGTTAGCAATACCACACCACAGTGCAAGATATCCTGCATCACGTCCCATAACCTCGATCACACTGCATCTTTCATGAGATGTAGATGTATCACGAACCTTATCGATTGCTTCCATTGCTGTGTTAACAGCTGTATCAAATCCGATTGTGTAATCTGTACATGCAATATCAAGGTCGATTGTTCCTGGAATACCAATTGTATTTACTCCCAGATTTGCCAGCTTCTGAGCTCCTGCAAAAGATCCGTCTCCACCGATTACTACCAGTCCGTCGATTCCGTACTTCTTACAGATCGCAGCTGCCTTCTGCTGACCTTCTTCTGTACGCATTGTCTTACAACGAGCTGTCTGGAGAACTGTACCACCACGCTCAATGATATCAGACACGTCACGTGCTGACATATCAATGATCTCTTCCTTCAGAAGTCCATGATAACCTCTGCGGATTCCGCGAACCTTAAGTCCTTTTGCAAGTGCACGTCTTACTACCGCACGGATTGCTGCGTTCATTCCCGGAGCATCTCCTCCACTTGTCAGAACACCGATTGTACGGATGCTGTCTTCGATTTCATCAAGATATTTTTCTTTGTCGACTGTTTTATTTTCTGCCATGTTTTAGTCCACCCTTTCTCTGAAATGTCTGATTACTGCCAAAACCAATCATTGTCAATTTTTTATCAACTCCGCCAATATTCTACCTTATTTAGAATATGTTTTCAATAGGTTTTTCCACTACTTTTACTCTCTTCTCGCCGAAATGATTCATCAATCTGCTTAAAATCTGTTCATTTATACCGATATTCCTGTTTTTCGGCAGTTTTTTCACCGCACGTTCCTTCGCACAGTAGATCATAACTTCATCATCTCCGTCTGAATCTGCCAGATATCCATAGACAATCTGTTCCTCATCCAGAAATGTCGCCTTATCAGGAAACTGAATCCACAATTCCTTTTTCGTCCGTTCAAACGGGATAATTTTCTCACAGATCATCTTACTCGGCTTATCATCTTCTTCCGAAACTCTTCCGCGAACAAATACCTTGCTATCTACTTCCAGATAATCTCTGTTCTTCTCATAATCTCGCGGGAACACAACAACCTCTACCGTTCCCAAAAGATCTTCTACCGTGATAAATGCCATCATCTGATTCGTCTTTGTGTGCTTTATGGTCTTCTCTGTGATCATTCCACCAATAATTTCTTTCGCCCCGTCGTGCACTTTTGTATGACCGGTCTCTTCATCCAGCTGAAAGTCCGCCGTTGTCGCAGAAATGGATTTCTTCCACTTCTCCTCATACGCCTCAAGCGGATGTCCGCTGACATAGATTCCAAGTACTTCTTTTTCAAATGCGAGAAGTGTTTCTTTGGAGTATTCTCCCACATCAGGCATCCTGATCTGAAATTCTTCTTTCTGATCTTCACTCACCAGATCAAACAATGTCATCTGTCCAACCATAGAGTTCTTTTTTTCTTGAGTTACATGATCTACGATCTGTACATAGATACTCATGAACTGTTTTCTTGTTCCGCCAAGCGTATCCAATGCCCCCGCCTTAATCAGATTTTCTATCGTACGTTTATTTAATATGTTCTTTGCTGAAAGACGGGTAATGAAATCTTCCAGGTTCTGGAACAACCCAAGCTCTTCTCTGTCTTCCACGATTGCTTTGATCACTGGTCTTCCGATACTCTTGATTGCAGCAAGTCCATAACGGATATCCCCGCCATCTACAGAGAAGTTTGCTTCACCTTTATTAATATCCGGCGGCAGGATCTTAATATTCATCTGACGACATGCATAAATATACTCAGATACCTTAGACGGATTATCAATGACTGATGTCATAAGCGCTGCCATATATTCTACCGGGAAATAATATTTCAGCCATGCAGTCTGATAAGAAACCACTGCATATGCAGCCGCATGAGACTTATTGAACGCATATTTTGCAAAATCGATCATTTCATCATAAATCTTATTTGCAGTCTGTTCATCAATTCCATTCTTTATACATCCTGGTACGCCTGTCTCCTCATCACCATAAATAAAGATCTTACGTTCTTTCTCCATGACTGCCGCCTTTTTCTTTGACATCGCACGACGCAGAAGGTCGCTTCGTCCAAGTGAATATCCTGCAAGATCTCGTACAATCTGCATAACCTGCTCCTGATAGACAATACATCCATAAGTAGGGGCAAGGATCGGCTCCAGTTGTGGGCAATCATATGTGATAGAAGAACTGTCATTCTTTCCTCGGATATACTGCGGAATGAAATCCATCGGACCAGGACGATACAGCGAAATTCCGGCAATAACATCTTCCAGGTTATGCGGCTTCAGTTCCTTCATGAACCCTTTCATTCCAGCACTCTCAAGCTGGAACACACCATCTGTCTTACCTGTTCCGATATAATCCAGCACCTTTTGATCATTGTAATCTATCTGATTGATATTCAGTTCCGGCTGCTTTCTTCTTGCAAGCAGCACTGCATTCTGTATCACAGTCAATGTACGAAGGCCCAGGAAGTCCATTTTCAGAAGTCCAAGTTCCTCAAGTGTTGTCATAATAAACTGCGTTGTGATTGTTCCGTCTGCTGCCCTCGAAAGAGGTACATACTCATCAACCGGCTTCTGACAGATAACAACACCGGCGGCATGCATAGAACAATGTCTCGGTAGTCCTTCCAAACGCTTCGCCATATCGATCAGATTTGTTACCGTCTCATCCGTATCATATAACTTTTTCAGATCCGGATTCATTTTCAGAGCTTTATCAATTGTGATTCCAAGCTCCTGCGGAATCATTTTGGAAATAGAATCCACATAAGCATATGGCAGATCCATTACACGTCCAACATCACGGATCACACCTCGTGCTGCCAGGGTACCGAATGTAACAATCTGAGCCACACAGTCTTTTCCATATTTTCTTGTAACGTAATCAATAACCTCCTGACGTCTCTCATAACAGAAGTCAACGTCGATATCGGGCATGGATACACGTTCCGGATTCAGGAAACGCTCAAACAGCAACTGATAACGGATTGGATCGATTGTCGTGATCTCAAGGCAATAGGACACGATACTTCCTGCAGCGGATCCGCGTCCCGGCCCAACTGAGATTCCGTGATCTTTTGCGTATTTAATAAAATCCCACACGATCAGGAAATAATCTACATACCCCATCTGATGAATCGTTTCCAATTCATAAGACAAACGCTCTTTCAATTCTTCCGAAGGATCACCGTAACGCTTTTCCAATCCTTCATAGCAAAGCTTCTGCAGATATTCCCAGGAAGTATAACCATCCGGCACATCATATTTCGGAAGTTTTGTTACACCAAATTCAATCTCGACATGACATCGATCCGCAATCTTCTGTGTATTCTCCAACGCCTGTTTCGCATAAGGGAACAGACGTAGCATCTCTTCTTCTGACTTCACATAATACTGCCCGCCGTCATACCGCATACGATTCTCATCTGAAAGCTTCTTTCCTGTCTGAATACAAAGTAGAATATCATGTGGCTTCGCATCTTCTGCATATGTATAATGAATATCATTCGTAGCAACCAGCTCAATTCCTGTCTCTTCAGACATTTTGAATAGCTGTTGATTGACAAGTCCCTGCTCCGGTATTCCATGATCCTGCAACTCCAGGAAGAAATTCCCTTCGCCGAAAATTTCCTGATACTCTAAGGCTGTCTTCTTCGCCTCTTCATATAATCCCTTCGTCAGGAATCTTGCCACCTCACCTGCTAGGCAGGCACTTAAAGCAATGATACCTTTATGATACTTGCGCAGAAGTTCCTTATCCACTCGCGGTTTATAGTAATAACCTTCCACAAATCCTTTCGAAACAATCTTCGTCAGATTCGCATATCCTTCCTCATTTTCTGCCAGAAGCACAAGATGATAATATCTGTCATCTCCTCCTGTGATCTCGCGATCAAAACGAGAATTCGGAGCCACATACACTTCGCATCCAAGGATTGGATTGATTCCCTGCTTCTTGGCTTCCCGATAGAAATCGATCACACCATACATAACACCGTGATCTGTAATTGCCGCACTGTTCATCCCAAGTTCTTTGACCCTGGACACGTATTCTTTTATCTTATTCGATCCATCCAGCAGACTAAATTCTGTATGGACATGCAAATGTGCAAAACTCATAGTTCACCTCAATGATCAAATTTTAACTAAGAAAAGGGAAGGCTCTGACTTGATACACAGGTCAGAATCCCTTCCCTTCATTTTACACTCTTTATGGAAATTTTAAAATGTTAAATCTTATTTATTTCCACCATCTATCATGAACTGGATCAGCTTATCTGTATCTTCTTTCTCGTAAGCGATAACTTCCAGCTCCGGAATCTCTCCGTTAGAGAAAATGTTAGCCATAGATACATACTGGGAAAGTTTAGACTTCAGGTTCAGTCTGTCTCCCTCACCTGTTACTAACTCTACTCTTCCTTTACAAGAATCTACTACCTTAAAAAATCCTTCAACATCTGTAATATTCTGAACTTTCATTCTAAATACCCCTTTCTTTTAACAATTTAATTATAACTTTACTTCCTAAATTCATCTGGGAATGATATTACCTATCATTTTCTCATTCCTAATGTTATTATAACGTATTTAAAGCATATTACAAGTAGGAAGAATCACTATTTTTCTCATTTTCAGCATATAAAATCTCACACTTTTTTCTATTTGAAGCAACACTTCCTACAAGTCATAGTCACTTTCTCTAACACGTAACGGTTCGTTTGCAGATTGCTTTTACAAACTATAAATACCGTCCTCTTTGATTACGATTTTCTTCTGTTTCAAGAGTCTTCCAACTGCACGTTTGAACGCAGCTTTACTCATTCCCATCTCTGCTTTAATGCGCTCCGGATCTGCTTTATCTGTGAATGGAAGTTTACCCCCACAAGTCTCAATGCATTCCAGAATCAGTTCTGCATCTTTGTCCATCTGCTCTGGAATCTTGCCACGGACACTCAGATCCAGTTTTCCATCCTCTTTAACTGCTGCCACACGTGCTTCAATCTCCTGTCCCGGATACATTCTTCCATACATCTCTCTCTTCGGAATCAATGCAGAATACAGATTATCTACTGCCACGAAAGCTCCCAGATCACGATTCACCTCATAAACTGTTCCAGTTACAATATCATCCTTTTTATAAGGAGAGTCTGTCTGCAGAAGATGATAGATCTTCATTGTCGCACAAAGTCTCTCGCTCTTATCTACATAAAGACTTACCAGACAGCGGTCGCCCTTCTCTACCTTCTCTGTCTGTTCCTTAAATGGAAGGAACAGGTCCTTCTCAAGTCCCCAGTCAAGAAAAGCACCCATTCTGCCCACATCTGCTACTGTCAGGACAGCCAGCTGTCCAAGAGTGATCTTTGGCTCATTCGTTGTTGCGATCATACGATCGGAAGAATCTTTATAGAGGAATACCTCGATCGGATCTCCCAGTTCGATTCCGTCCGGAACCTGTTTCTTTGGAAGAAGAACACGCTCCTCGTCACTTCCAAGATATACTCCAAAATCTACCAGCTTTACTACCGTAAGTACCTGTTTTACTCCTAATCTCATCTTTTCTCCATTCTGCCGCTGGCTTACGCGGCCCATTTTTTAATATGTTTTCTATACCTTAAGGTATTTTCTATGCTGTTGTCAATCGAATCTCATCAATTTCTTTGATTCTTTATTTGATATTTTTTTAACATATTCTTTCTATGAATTGATTTACCTTTCTGAATTATGTATAATTACTTCAATGTGAGAGCAATCTTTCTGCCTACAGCCTGTCTGAGGCAGTATTTTTAAGAGAGGATATTAGTATGAGTGCACAAAATCTTACTTTATTGACAGACCTGTATGAGCTTACTATGATGCAGGGATATTTTGAAACACAGGAAAATCAGACTGTTGTATTCGATGTTTTCTTCCGTGACAATCCGAACAAAGGCGGATATTCCGTCATGGCAGGACTGGATCAGGTCATTGACTATATTAAAAATCTGAATTTTTCTTATGAAGATGTTGATTATTTAAGAGGGCTCGGATTGTTCAGTGAGGATTTTCTTCATTATCTGAGCGGATTTCATTTTAGCGGAGACATTTATGCGATCCCGGAGGGAAGCGTCATCTTCCCAAGAGAACCGCTTCTGAAAGTCGTAGCTCCGATCATGGAGGCTCAGCTTGTTGAGACAGCAATTCTTACAATTCTGAATCATCAGTGTCTGATCGCTACGAAAGCTTCCCGTGTTGTTTATGCGGCACAAGGAGACGGTATCATGGAGTTCGGACTTCGACGCGCCCAGGGACCGGATGCGGGACTGTACGGAGCAAGAGCTGCTGTGATCGGTGGATGCGTCGGAACTTCCAATGTACTCGCCGGCGAAATGTTTGATGTACCGGTTATGGGAACGCATGCACACAGTTGGATCATGACTTTCAAAGATGAATATACTGCATTTAAAGAATATGCAAGATTGTATCCTGATGCATGTACACTGCTTGTCGATACTTATGACACATTGAAATCCGGTGTTCCGAATGCGATCCGTGTTTTTACCGAGATGCGCGAAGCAGGCATCAAACCGAAGAGCTACGGTATCCGCCTTGACTCCGGTGATCTCGCTTATCTTTCTAAAAAGGCGCGTAAGATGCTGGATGACGCCGGATTCCAGGATGCTGTCATTGCCGCTTCCAACGACCTGGATGAATTTCTGATCCACGATCTCAAGATGCAGGGCGCTGCAATTTCTTCCTGGGGCGTCGGAACAAACCTTATTACATCAAAAGACTGCCCGTCCTTTGGCGGTGTTTATAAACTGGCCGCTATTCAAAACGCAGATGGAGAATTCCAGCCGAAGATCAAGATTTCTGAGAATATTGAGAAGATCACTAATCCGGGAAATAAAACCATTTATCGTATTTACGATAAAGAAACCGGTATGCTGCGCGCTGATCTCATCTGCTTCGCTGATGAAACATTTAACACAGAGGAAGAAGATCTGCTTCTCTTTGACCCGAATGCAACATGGAAGAAAACACTTCTTCCGGGTGGAACCTACACAATGCGTGAACTGCTTGTCCCAATCTTCCAGCATGGAGAATGTAAGTATGAGTCCCCATCTGTAAAGGAGATTGCAGAATTCTGTCGTCAGGAAAAAAAGACGCTTTGGGATGAGACAAAACGTCTCTTCAATCCACATAAGGTATATGTGGATCTTTCCCAAAAACTGTACGATACAAAAACCAAGCTGCTGAATGAAGCACATCATTAATTACTGTCACTATATAACGAAATGGAGTTTTAATTATTATGAAATACCAAGTGATTGTACTTGATCTAGACGGTACACTGACCAATTCAAAAAAAGAAATAACGCCCCCTACAAGGGACGCTCTGATTGAAATTCAACAGAATGGAAAAAAAGTAGTCCTCGCCAGCGGTCGCCCGATCAACGGTGTCGCACCTCTGGCAGAGGAATTATATCTAAAAGAATACGGTGGATTCATGCTCTCCTTTAACGGTGCGAGAATCACCCGCTGTTCTGACAATGCAATTATTTATAATAAGGTTATCCCACAGGAAGTCATCCGTCCGATTTACGAGGCGGTAAAAGAATATCCTGGATTGGACCTTATCTCTTATACGGATAAAGTAATCCTCTCCGGTATTAAAAGTAATGAATACACTGAGAAAGAAGCCGCCATCAACAGTATGGAGATCTGTCCGGTTGAGGACTTCCCTGCCGCACTTGATTTCCCGGTCAATAAAATACTTATCCCAGGTGAACCTTCCATCCTGGAAGACCTGATGCCGAAGCTGCAGAAACAATACCACGGACTGCTCAACATCTACCGTTCTGAGCCATTCTTCTTAGAGATCATGCCTCAGAATATCGATAAAGCACACTCTCTGCAGAAGCTTCTGAACAGTATCGGTCTCACTGCCGATTCCATGATCTGCTGCGGCGACGGCTTCAATGATCTGTCCATGATCGAATATGCCGGTCTTGGTGTAGCAATGGGGAATGCCCAGCCGGTCGTCAAAGAATCTGCTGACTTTATCACAAAGTCGAATGATGAGGACGGGATTCTTCACGTTGTAAATCTTTACATGAGAGATTAGGCCTTCTCTCCGGAAGCTGCGCAAGAATCACAGCCGCAAATACAAGGGCACATCCAAAAAGTTCCCTTGGAGACAAGGTTTCTCCAAGAATCACCCAGCCTGCAAGTACTGAAAATACAGACTCAAGACTTAACAGCAGAGATGCAACTGTCGGGTCTGTATTTTTTTGTGCAACAATCTGCAAAGTATATCCTACCCCACAAGACATGATTCCTGCATAAGCAATTGGCTTCCATGCCTGCAATATAGAATAAATTTCCGGGTGCTCAAATAAAATTGTCGGTATCATACATAAGATTCCACAAACAAAAAACTGAATACAGGACATCTTCACTCCGTCTACCTTTGGTGAAAAATGATCGATCACAAGAATATGGAATGAAAAAGCAACAGACCCCAGTAAAATATAAAAATCTCCTTTTGCAATGGATAATCCTGATGTCATACACAGAAAATACATTCCGATCACTGCAAGTACCACACCAATCCATACTTTAATTCCGGCCTTTTTGCCAACGGCCAGCCCCAGGATTGGAACAATCAGAATATATAATGCCGTGATAAATCCTGCTTTTCCCGCCGTTGTATATTGTATCCCAATCTGTTGCAAGGAACTTCCCAGCATAAGGAAAAATCCACAACAAATACCACCGATGATAAGTGTTTTCTTATTTTGTATAACTTCTTTTCCTTGTGATATCTCCTCCTTTCTCTTCTTATCCAATACATAAATCACCGGAATCAATACGATTCCACCAAGTATACTTCTGGCACTGTTAAATGTGAATGGACCGATGTAGTCCATCCCAGCACTTTGTGCAACAAATGCTGCGCCCCAAATAAGCGCGATTATCAGAAGTATTAAATTGTTTACATACCTCTTTTTCAATTTTTTTACCTCTTTTACAATTTTTAGCCACTCTCTAGTATACAAAAAAATCTGCCGATTGGCAGATTTTTTTGATTTTTTCTTATTACTTTTCTTAATAGTGCATAATTACTGGATCTCCAACCTGGATCAACTCATACAATTTCCCGGCATCCGAATAGCTCATATTGATACATCCATGAGAACCTCTGTAGGTATATACATTTCCTCCAAAACTGCTCTGCCATGTTGCATCATGAAAACCAACACCGGAATACGTTACACGCATCCAATATTTTACAGGAGTTTCATACTCTCTTGTTCCATCCGGTCTTAAATTACCGCGCAGTACTTTATTCTGCATTCGTTCCAAAATCGTATAAACTCCTGCCGGAGTACTTCTTCCGCCTTTCGGAAGTCCGGTCACTACATCTGCTGACATTAAAACTTCTCCGTCTTTGACATACCACATTTTCTGATTCGTCAGATCGACTTCTGCATAAGTGGAGCCCCAATCCTGCGCACCATGCGATGCCGCAGTCTTTCCTTCCACATAAACCGGCTCTCGACTTATTGTTTCTCCGCTTTCAACATTCGCGAGAAGTGTCTCATACTCTGCCTTTTCATTAATCTCCCAACCGTAAGTTCCACCGGAAACTTCGGTTGCTCTTCCATCCGGTGTAGTGAATTGTCTGGTCTTTCCTGCAGTATCATACTGCTGTGCAAACTGCGTCACCCATTCCTGTATAAGTTCCGGGTGAAATGTCACCACATAATTCTCATCTGCTGTCACCCACTGTGAAATAATTGTTTTATCAACCACAACCGGTGTATCAAGTCCCATCTCATAAGTTACACTCGCATTCAGGTATGCATTCATCGCATCGCACGCCTGCTGAACTTCCAATGACTCCTTTGTATATGGCGGCTGTACATAACATCCTGCTTCATCAAGATTTAACTGCTCTTGCAGTCCCTCTATCGCTTGGACTACCGCTTTCTTCAATGCATCTGCATCGATTGCCGTCCCTTCCGTAATGTCTCCCGGAACAAACTTTTCTCCGTTAAACACCGGCATAGAAGATATCGGCTGTACCTGTTCTGTTGTCATAGCTGTCAGACTTGCAATCTTCGCATCTAATGCTTTCTCATCATAATCTGCACTTGCCGTGATGGACAATCCTTTTCCCTCTCCCGACCATGCTGCCGGCCACAGAAAAACGGACTGCTCCTTTAATAGTTTATCTATCACTCCATTCCCTTTATATTCAACAGAGATCTCTTTTCCTGTAATCATATCAGAAAGTCCCGCATGTTCTGTAATCTTCAATTCATACTTCTTAACTTCTGATTTCAGATAATCTGCCACATCTTCTCCCTTAGCATATGAAAAATCTTTCCCGTTAACCTTTGTATTTGGAAGAAAATGACTCATAAAATACAAAGCGGTTCCTATGTACCCTAAAACCAAGATTCCTGCAACTATTCCAAGGCTAATCCATAACCATTTTTTCTTGTTGTCCCCCATCAAATGACTTCTCCTTTGTAATTACTTTATCGCCTGTCCTTCTGTAGTATTTCACTACTGACAAACCGCTTTTATAGCTTACACATTTTCTATTATGACAGAAACGCAAAGATATTTCCTTAATTTTTTCTTATTTTAGTAATATTTTATTCCTTTGGATATAAATTAAGAGGGACACTACAATAAAATAGTATCCCCCTTCACTCACTATAACAAAGTACAGTCTATAATTTATTCACATTTTGTAAAGTACATAGAAATTCCCTGTCCACCACCAATACACATACTGATCATTGCATCTTTCTTATCTGTTCTCATCAACTCATACATTACTTTTACAGTAAGCATAGCTCCTGTTGCTCCAATCGGATGTCCAATGGAAATTCCACCACCATATATATTTACTTTTTCTGGATCTAATCCAAGATCACGACTTACAGCATATGCCTGGCTTGCAAACGCTTCATTAATTTCAAACATATCAATAGACTTCAAATCAACACCTAGTTTGTTTGCAAGTTTCTCACTAGAGAACTTTGGTGAATATCCCATCAATTCTGCATCAAACCCTGCAATTGCATATCCTTCAATTTTCATCTTTGGTGTTACACCAAGCTCTTCTGCTTTCTCTTTAGACATTACAACAACTGCTGCTGCGCCATCGTTTAAGCTGGATGAATTTGCTGCTGTAACTGTACCGCCTTTCACAAAACATGGACGAAGTTTTGCAAGTTTTTCCATACTCTGTCCTTCTCTTGGACCTTCATCGGTATCAAATATTGTTATATTTCCCTTACGATCTTTCAATTCAACTGGAAGAATCTCATCTTTGAATTTACCTTCTTTGATTGCCTTGCATGCTCTCTGATGGCTGCGTACTGCGAACGCATCCTGTTCTTCTCTTGTTACATGGTATTTCTCTGCTACATTTTCTGCTGTCACACCATTGTGGTTTCCATCCAAAGGCCATGTCAGGATATCAATCACTCCATCCTCGAATACCTTATGTCCCATTCTTGCTCCCCAACGTGCATCATTTACATAATATGGAAGTCTAGAAATGTTCTCTGTACCACCTGCAACAACAACATCTGCCTGTCCTGTCTGAATCTCCATAACAGCCTCTGCAATAGACTGAAGTCCTGATCCACACTGACGGTTTACAGAATATGCTGTTGTCTCTTTTGGCATTCCAGCTTTTAAACTGACTGCTCTTGCAATGAAGCCATTCTCTGCAACTTCTCCAACCTGTCCAATTACAACTTCATCAACATCTGATGGCTGGATTCCTGCTCTTTTCACTGCTTCTTTAACTACCATAGCTCCCATATCGATTGCTGTGATATCCTTTAAGCTTCCACCATAGCTTCCTACTGGAAGTCTTACTCCACTTACAACAACTACTTCTTTCATTTTTATATCCTCCTGTTGTTCTGTTTTTTGCGGTTCTCTCTCGTAAGCAAGAACCGCCTTTGATACTATATTTATTGAATCTGCAATTTTATTTTTAGAAGTTAGATCCGATCTTATTTCCTTTTTCATCGTATTTGTAGAATCCCTGTCCTGTCTTCTTTCCAAGCATTCCTGATTTGACCATTGTCTCAAGAAGTGGGCATGGACGATATTTGCTGTCATGGAATCCGTTGTAAAGTCCTGTCATTGTTGCAAGCATTGTGTCGATTCCAACAAAGTCTGTCAGCTCGATTGGTCCCATCGGGTGGTTACATCCGAGCTTCATTGCGTTGTCAACATCTTCCGGTTTGCTTCCTTCCATTACCATGAAGGCTGCCTCGTTCTGCATTGGAACAAGGATACGATTTACCATGAATCCAGGAAACTCTGGAGCATCTACTGTTGTCTTTCCAATCTTTCCTGCAAATTCTTTCACTACATCATATGTCTCATCGGATGTTACAAGTCCACGAACCAGCTCAAGAAGCTTCATAACCGGTGCCGGATAGAAGAAGTGTGCTCCCATTACTTTGTCCGGACGGTTTGTAACAGATGCTATCTCAGAGATACTCAATCCTGATGTGTTAGATACAATGATTGTCTCTGCATCTGCAAGCTCATCTACTTTCTTAAATGTATCTTTTTTAATCTCAATCTTCTCAGGTACTGCTTCAACTACAAGAAACGCACCCTTTACATCTTCGAAGTTCTGGCTGTATGTCAGGCGTCCAAGGATTTCTGCTTTCTTCTCTTCTGTCATAGATCCTTTTGTTACTTTACGGCTGAACAATTTTTCTACTGTTGCTTTTGATTTTTCGATTGCAGCTTCGAATGTATCAATATTTACTACATCGTAACCTGCTGTCGCACAAGCCTGTGCGATTCCATTTCCCATCAATCCTGCTCCGATAACTGCTACTTTGTTTTTCTCCATGTTTTTGTACCTCTTTTATGTTAATTTTAATTGTTACCCGTTTGATTATTTCTCTTTAAGCTGTAATCCGAATGGTCCGTTCTGAATGAACAGGGACGCATCCATTTCCCTTAGTTCCTCGCTGATGATCGGCTTAAAATCCATCATATCTAGAATCTGTGTATGAAGGTCGATACCTGGTGCAATCTCAATCAGCTTCACACCTTCTTTGCAGAGCTCGAAGACTGCACGTTCTGTCACGATCATAACCTCCTGACCTTTCTTTCTTGCCATCGGTCCGTTAAAGGAAAGCTGTGCTACATTTCTCACCATCTTGCGGATCTTGCCTTCCTGAAGAATGTTCAACTTACCATCTTTGAATTCATATTTTGCACCGCTTGCAGTAAATGTTCCAATCATTCCTTTTGGATATGCTCCGTGTGCTGTTCCAATTGCCACTGCCAGACAGTCGCAGTTTGTTCTCTCTACGAACTCTTTTGCCTGTTTTACATTTGTATACAGATCCACATTACTGTCATCGGCCTGTGCTGCCTGTCCTACATGTCCAAGCTCTGCCTCACAGGAAAGTCCCATTCCATGTGCGAGACTTGCGATCTGCTGTGTTCTTCTTACATTCTCTTCGAATTCATAGCTGGATGAATCGATCATTACACTAGAGAATCCATACTGCATTGCAGCTGTAATATCCTCAAAATTCGCCCCATGATCTAAATTGAACGCAACTGGTACAGATGCTCTCTTTGCAAGATTTTCAATCAATGGCGCCATTATATATCCATATCCATGCGCCTTCATCTGGCGAGGAGAAATATTAATAATAACTGCGGACTTCTCTTCTTCTGCTGACTCGATAACTGCCTTCACCTGCTCCATATTAACACAATTAATTGCCATAACTGCGTAGTTATTATGATGCGCATGTAACAGCATGTCTTTCATTGATACATACATTTTTCTTCCTCCTGATTTTAAAAAGTGAGATGTCCTGAGCAGACATCTCACTTACATACTAAAGCATGTGAGAGAAGCTGCCAATGGCAGACTCTCTGCATTTATTTACTTTTCAAACAACTCTTAAATCAACGGATTCTCCATTTCCTCATCCTCAGCACCTTCTGCAAGAGGTCTCTTAAGGATAGAATACAGAAGACCTGTGATACATCCTCCCAACAGCCACAGTCCAATGAACAGAAGTGGGTTAGATGTCATAGCCACTGAGAATACACCACCGTGTACTGCCGGAGATTCCAGTCCAAACATCATACACAGACCACCTGTAATTGCACCACCAACACAGATAGAGGCTGTCAGTCTTACCGGGTCTTTCAACTGGAATGGGATTACACCTTCCTGAACATAGCAGCAAGAAAGAATTACCAATGATAAAGCCTGCTCCTTCTCTGTTTTAGTGAATTTGTTACGGCTCCATGGAAGTACTGTAGAAATAGCAATTCCAAGAGGAGATGTCATACCTGCACACATCTTAGCAGATGTAGGAATAAAGAATCCATCAGCATTCAGTCCATTTACAAACAGAGCTGCTACAAATCCTGTTTTCATAAGTCCTGCAAGTACACCCATTGCATATCCAGGAGCAATACCCGGCTTATCCGCAATAGCATACGCAATAAATGCTGCCAGACAAGGGACTGCAAATGCAAACAAGTTGTTACCAATTGTGAAAATAACCTGAGCCAATGTCTGCATCTCGGCAGCTGTGTCTCCAATGTTATATCCTCCCATCATTTTTGCAATCGCTGTGATAACACCACCACCAACGATTACCGGAATCATGTAGGAAATACCTGTCATGATTGCATCTTTACAAACTGTACCTACACTTTTTTGTTTTTTTCTTTGAAGTTCTGCCATAATTATCCTAATGCCTCCACTAACTCATCAATTACTGCATCTGCATCTTTGATTGGTTCATTTACCTTAAAACTCATCGTCGGAACATCTTTAAAACGACTGGATCCTTTGATTTTTACATCACTAGCAATAATGCACGCATCACATCTTGCAATATCTTCTGCTGTAATCTCGTCTTCTACTCCCTGTGCTCCCTGCGTCTCAACCTTGATTTCGATTCCTTTTTTTTGAGCCGCCTTTTTCAGATTTGCTGCTGCCATATAAGTGTGGGCAATTCCTACAGGGCAACTACATACTGCTACTAAATACATACTCCTATTCCTCCTTTTTACTTTTAAATATATCGATGATCTGATCTACGTCAGTAGCATCCTTTAATGCCTCTCTGAAATCGTCATCCATCAGGCCTACTGCCAAACTAGATAACATTTTCAGGTGTACGTTATCTGCTGTGTTTGGTGCCGCCAGCATAATAACATAATCAACAGGTTCTCCATCAAGAGATCCCCATTCGATCTTTTGATTCAGCTTTACCAGAGTAAATGCTGCTTCTTTTACACAGCCCCCTTTACAATGTGGGATTGCAATTCCATTTCCCATGCCGGTCTCAAATTCAAGTTCTCTGTCTTTAACTCCCTGTAAGTAGTCTTCATAGCTTGATACTTTTCCGGCATCATACATCATTTTGCAGATTTTTCGGATTGCATCTTCTTTATTTGTTACATCTAGTCCGAAAGAAACAATCCTTTCGTCTATCATATCTGCCATACTCATATTTTTGTAGCTCCTTTCTGTCTATCTGAACATTTCTGAAAATCTCCTGGCCTTTAATATTACTTCCACCGCCTTCTTGTCTTTTGTCAACTCCAATACGTCTCCAAAGATTCCTTTGATGTAATCTTTTGAATTAACATCCAAAGACAGTAGAAAGATCAGCTGAACTTTTTCGTCACCCCAGTTAATCGGTTTTTTCAGTGTCATTATTCCGATTCCCTGTTTCTTTATATGGCCTTCAAATGCATGTGGAATTGCGATTAAGTTTCCAAGCGCCGTCTCCGAAAGATTTTCTCGTTCAAATACCGAATCAATAAATCCTTCATCCACATATCCTTCTGTGATCATCCTGCTTCCGAGAAGATGAATCACTTCCTCTTTTGATTTCAGATCACAGTCAAACATCGCAATCTCACTGTGCAGAAACTGCTGCAGGTATTCATAATTCTTTTGAGTTTCTGGTTCATATTCCTTCTTCTTCATCAGAAACTTCTGAATCTTCTTGATGTCTGTCTCACTCAAAACCGGGGAAACCTGAATAACCGGAATTCCTTCCAATTCAATCGGAACTGTAGCAATCACAAAATCTTGTTTTTCTAGTTTGATTTCTGATAATCTTGATGCTGAGAAAACTTCCCTAATTTCCAAATTCGAAAAACTTCCTGCCAGCTTAGCCCGCAAGAACTGAGACGTACCAAATCCTGTCATGCAAACTAACGTTGCAGTAAATTTTTGATGTTGTTTTTGTTTCATTCTTTCAATCGATGTCCCAATATGAAATGTAATAAAACCAATCTCATCTTCTGTTGGATTAAATCCGTACTTAACTGTAAACTTTGACATAAAGAAAGATGCAATTTCATATTCATAAAACAATTCTTTCTTTATCGCATCCAGAATCGGATTGTAAGTATACATTTTACTGTGTAGTCTCAGTACCATGCATTCCAAATGATCCATCAAAGCATTGATCAATTCATCGTCTTCCTCTAACTGTAGATAGAACTTTCTGTCACATTCCATCAACAAATCCATCATGTAATCAAACATCTCTGGATTGCGTTCTCTTTTCTCTTTAAGAGACTGCTCTTTTTCCATTGGAACATGAAAGCGAAGACCACTCAAACAAATTCTCAGATAACAATCTTCTGTATCCGGAATCTCAATTCCAAAGGATTCTGTCAGATGTTCTTTCAGATAACCTAACACGAAATCCATCCGCCTTGATTCTCTTCCCGGGATAGAGCCTTCATGGTCCATCGTCTTCCCTGCGGATAATCGTTCCAGCATTACGGCCAGATCCAGCATCAGTTCACCTACTGATATGTCAGTGAGTATAAACTGAAATCTTCCTTCCATTTGACCAATGATTTCTCTTAAATCCTTCAGTTCTACTGAGGTGAAATGGCTTTGAATATTCGATACAGTTACTTTTTGTCTTCCACCGGCTCTTTTGAGCGCTTCTAACAACGCCGAACGTATCTGACTTTCATTTCCCTCCACTTTAATTCCATATTTCACTTTCTTAATGAAGTGAACTCCATAATGTTCCCACAGCTCATCCAACTCATTCAGATCATTCAATACAGTAGCTTTGCTTATGTAATACTCCTTTGCAAGAACCTCCATAGATGTGTAATCATCCTGTAAGAGAAGCTCAACAGCCAGATGATACTTTCTGACCTCCGGAGACAGATACAAATCTGCTGTATCCCTTGTGACTTCTTTCAGGTATTTTTTAGCCTCATGGTTGTCATACTCAATCCAGAGTCCTACACCCTGCTGACTGTTAATCCTACAGGAATGTTTCTCCAACTCCTCATTGATCTTCTTAATATCAGCTTTGATCGTTCTGGAACTAACCTTCAATGAAGTAGCAATCTGTGTGGTTGTCAATTTGTCCTCATGTTCTATGAGCAGCGTAACAATTTTCTTCTCTCTAGCTAAAAGCATTTTCATCTCCCGCCTTCAAATTCTTGTATTCCTTGCTGCTTGAGCCTATTATACACAGCACTCGGTTCATTCTACAAATCAGATATTTTCATCTAGCTCATACTAACTTGGTGAAAACAATGTGTGATTATGTCGTGTTTAACAATTGTATCCGTTGTTTTTTTGTGTATTTCGCCCAAGCAAACTGTATCTGGTTTCCTTTTTTGACTTGAAAATTCTTGTCTCTTCC
>OGCO01000931.1_pt1 | contig 47613 bp, 37 predicted proteins | sample 1570171 | NCBI WGS metagenome assembly OGCO01 (sample SAMEA4370583, study PRJEB24528) | human gut metagenome
TCCATTCGCGGAACAGGTGTTATCTTAGCACGTGGGTCAGCGTTTGTCAACAGTTTTTTCCAAACTTTTCGTTTTTTCTTCAAATTCCTTTTGAGGCAGCAAGAAACGAACAACAGGAGAGGCCGCCTTCCCACCCTCTCCTGTTGCTTTCCCACAGCACCGGTGTCTGTTTCTGCATCAATGCTTTTCAGTCTGCATTGCACTTTGCGTCAAAGCCGCCCGGAAAACTCTCTGCATACAGCGGATCGTCCCATACGGCGCGCAGACCTGTCTCCAGTTCCGCCGCCTGTTCGGGTGTGAGCGCGGCAAACGCTTTGCGCAGTTCTGCGCCCGGGCGGGCGTAGAGCATATTGGGGAGCCGCCACTCGTGCGACTCGCCCGCCGACAAAAACCAGCAGTCTATGAGCTGTGCCGCCGTTGCATCGTTCTGCGCGGAGTCCCAACTGCTGCCGATGTACGGCAGCCAGATTCCACCGCCGCCCGTCCATGTACCGGCAACGTACCAGTTTCCCGCTTCATCTCTGCATGCGTCCGCAGCCATACCCCAGCTGAAATAATCGCCGTACTTGCCTTCACCCGTCGGCTCGTTCATGCCGCTGCCGGCCTCCCATTGATAGCGCTGTGAGGACTCCGGGTCATCAAAGCGCATCATCACGCCAAAGCCGAAGCAGAAATTCGGGTAGTCCGTTCCGTAATACGCGTCGAACACGCGCTCCTTCACCGCTGCCGCCGCGTCATCCGGTTTCCCGCTGAACCAGCGCGGCGCGGCGTTCAGACCGGCGGCGAACTGCGCACAGAACTCGTTTGCGATATTCTCGTAGTCCGTCTCCGTACCAGGAACGTGCAGGTCATATAGTTCTTTCATCACCGCGTCCTGCGCATAGCCGAACAGGAGCTGCGCCGCGTGCGTCGTACTGCTTTTATAATAGGTAGTCTCGCCGTTTCGCGTCAGCCGCAGCACATTGCCGCCCGGATGCTCGTACTCTGCATCCGGTTTCATTGCTCCCCAGGGCGGAATGAACGCGATCGCATCTTCCCCATAAGAAATCTCCGCAACGATCCCATTGCGGCAATCGTCCCAATCCTGCTCTACCGCCGCATACCACGGCTCGTCGCCGTACATCGACGGTTCACTCAGCGCATATACAGGCGAATTGCCATAGCCCTGCTCGTCTGCACCGCGTGGGCAGTCGTATTCATCCACGCGCCCGCCGTCTCGCTCATCCGTCACGCGGATGTGATAGGTGCCTGTTTCCTCCGTGCTGCCGAAGATCGTCTCGCAGCATTGCAGGATCGCCTCCCTTGCCTGCGGGTCGCTTTGCTTGGTATTCTCCTCTTTTTCCTGCGCGCAGCCGCTAAGAGAGAGCAGCGCCAGCACCGTCAGCGCGGAGAGCAGAATACGGCTCGTTGTCTTTTTCATTGCACTTTCCTCCAAAATCAATGTGGTTCAGAAGGGTCGCTCTATCTTCTCAGACGTTCGTCGCGGCGATTTTGTTCCCGTTTTTTATATTTTATTTTATATAGTATACAGCCGGCAAAAAAGAGGACGACTTAGCCTCGCCGTCCTCTTCTCCCGATTTTCACTTGTCAGTTTTTTTTTGCGGTGCTATACTATATGTTATATGATCAAAAACCATATAGCATGCTGCGATCAATGTCCGCGAGCGAGTGCGCGCCGCACATGCGCATCGTGTCGGCAAGCTCTGCTTTGAGCTTCTGGACGTAGAGCTGCACGCCCTCCTCCCCGCCGCCATAGACGGTGGTAACAAACGGGCGGCCGATGAGCACCGCGTCCGCACCGAGCGCCAGCGCCTTGAACATGTCCATGCCGCTGCGGATCGCGCCGTCGACAAAAATCGTCATCTTGCCGCCGACGGCATCGACGATGTCCGGAAGCACCTCCGCCGTCGCGGGGCAATGGTCGAGCACACGGCCGCCGTGGTTCGAGACCACGATGCCGCTCGCGCCCGCCTCCAGCGCCTTCTCCGCGCCGCGGGCGGTCATGATGCCCTTCAGAATGAACGGACGCTGCGCCCAGGAGACGATCTGCTTTAACTCCTCAACGCTTTTGCTGCCGGCCGGCGGCGTCAAGCCCTGCAAAAACGGCAGACCCGCCGCGTCGATGTCCATCGCGATGGCGAAGGGCTCGGATTCCTGCACGAGCGCGAATTTTTCGCGGATCGTGTCCATATCCCACGGCTTGATGGTCGGCACGCCGCAGCCGCCGTTCGCCTTGAGCGCCTCAGCCGCGCCCTCGACCACCTTCGGGTCGGTGCCGTCGCCGGTAAAAGCGAGGATGCCCGCGTTTGCGCACGCGCGCACAAGGATATCATTGTATGTAAGATCGTCGTACTTGTCCCCGTAGTGAAGACGCATCGCGCCCACCGGCGCGGCGAACGCCGGAATCTCAAACGTCCGGCCAAAGAGCGTGAATGAGGTGTCCACCTGTGAATTTTCGCAGATGGTGTCCATGTTGACGCAGATCTCACGCCACTTTTCTGCGTTGCGGATAAAGCCCGTGCCCTCGCCCTTGGCGCCGGGGCCGGGCATCGTGTTGCGGCAGACCTTGCCGTTGCAGTCATTGCACGCCTTGCAGTAAGGGCCGATGCAGGTCCTTGCGTTTTCCAGCACTTGCTGATAAGTCATGTTGGTTCCCCCTTCGGAAATGAGTTTGCTTGCCAATATCGTGTCGATCCGGCGCGATATCGCCTATATTTTATCCCGTCCTGCCGAAAAAGCAAGACCCAAAGGAGCTATTTATGAATACCGTTCACACACTGAGAGAATATGTCGATGCGCTGCGCGACGCGGGCATTCTGGTCGGAAGCACCGTGAGCGACGAGCTCGCCGCGCGTGAGATCCACTGCCTCACCTACGATACGCGCGCACTGAGCGAGGACGCGCTTTTCATCTGCAAGGGCGCACACTTCAAGGAAGAGTACCTGTGCGACGCACTCTTGCGCGGCGCGATCGCCTACGTCGCCGAGAAAAAGCACAATGTGGACGCGCCCTGTCTTCTTGTCAACGACATTCGCTATTCCCTCGTCGTGCTCGGTCAGCTCTTTTATAACCATGTGACGGACAAGCTCACAAGCGTCGGCATCACGGGCACAAAGGGCAAGAGCACCACAGCCTACTACGTGCGCTACATCTTAAATGACTGGCTGCGCGCGCAGTCGATGCCCGAGTGCGCCATTCTCTCCTCTATCGACAACTACGACGGCAAGAGCACCGAGGAGTCCCACATCACCACGCCCGAGGTGCTTGAGCTCTACCAGCACTTTGAAAACGCCTATGAATGCGGCATTTCGCATCTTGTGATGGAGGCCTCGTCCCAGGCGCTCAAATACGGCCGCGTGCGCGGTATCACGTACGACGTCGCTGCATTTTTGAACATCGGCAGCGACCACATCAGCCCCATCGAGCACCCGGACTTCGAGGATTACTTCAACTCCAAGCTCAAAATTTTCGACTCCTGCCGCTTCGGCTGCGTCAATACCGACGCCAAGTACTCGGATCGCGTCATCGAATACGCCAAGGACCGCTGCAACCTCATCACGTTTGGCTCACACGAAAGCGACACTGTCTCCTGCCAGCATGTGGAAAAGCGCAGCGACGGGCTCTACTTCACGGTTTCCTCGCCCAAGTACAACGGTGAATTTTCCATCACGATGCCCGGCCTTTTCAACATCTCCAACGCCCTCGCTGCCATGGCCATCTGTATGGTGCTCGACGTGCCGGAGGAGTATGTGCGCTCGGGCCTTCGCAAGGCGCGCGCCGCGGGCCGCATGCAGATCTACGAGAGCCGCGACAAGAACGTCACCGTCATCGTCGACTACGCGCACAACCGCATGAGCTTTGACGCGCTCTACCGCTCGACGAAGATCGAATACCCCGGCCGCCAGATGATCTCCGTCTTCGGCTGCCCCGGCTCCCACGCGCTCCAGCGCAGAAAAGACCTCGGCGAGCTGAGCGGGCAGAACTGCGACTTCGTCTTCATCACCGAGGAGGACTCTGGCGAAGAGCCGTTCGCGCAGATCGCCGCCGACATTGAAAAGCACGTTGCCTGCCCGCACCTTGTGCTCGAGGACCGCGCCGAGTGCATCCGCCGCGCAATTCTGGACGGCAAGGACGCGCGCGTCATTCTGCTGACCGGCAAGGGAGAAGAGACAACGATGAAGCGCGGCAGCGTCTTTGTCCCCTACCCGAGCGACGTCGAGCTCACACTCAAATACCTCGCCGAATACGACAAGGTCCATCCCGCCGCGCCGGCGAGCAGCGCCAAAAAGGCAAAAAAGGACTTTTTGCCCATCATCCTCGGCAGCGACGAAAACGCCTACGGCACGGCGCGTCTCTTCCAGGAGGCCTATCACGTCACACCGCTGCTGCTGTGCACGCAGCAGCTCGTGCCCACGCGTAGCTCACACCTGTTTCTCTGCCGCATTATCCCCGATTTTGAGCGCGAGGAGGTCTTCCCCGACGCGCTGCTCGGCGTGCTGAAGCAGTGCGCACAGGACTATGAAAAGCTGCTCGTCATCCCCTGCTCGGACTATTACACGGGTCTTCTCTGCCGCCACTACGACCATTTCGAGGGGCTCATCGCCAACCGCTTCATCTCGGATGAGCTGCTTGAAACGTTCGACACGAAAGACAAGTTCTACGCCCTCTGCGAGCAGTACGGCATGGACTATCCCAAGACCGTCGTCGCCTCTCCTGAGGAGCGTGAGAGCGTCGTCGACCGCCTTCCGTTCGACTTTCCCATCGTCGTCAAGCCCGAGAATTCCAATGCACTCGACTATCTCCGCTGCCATTTTGAGGGGCAGAAAAAGGTCTTCTTCTTCGACACGCGCGAGCAGTACCTCACGATGGTCCGCAGCATGAACCAGTCGGACTACCGCGGCAAGCTCATTTTGCAGGAGTTTATCCCCGGCGGCGACGACGCGATGCGCGTGCTCAACAGCTATTCGGACCTTGACGGCCATGTGCGCGCGATGTGCCTCGGCCAGCCGGTGCTCGAATACTACGACCCCAAGTCTGTCGGCAACTATGCCGCCATCATCTCGCGCGGCGATCAGGCGTTGTATGACAAAATGCAGGAGTTTCTCGAAAAGCTCGGCTACGTCGGTTTTTCGAACATCGACATGAAGTACGATTCCCGCACGGGCCGCTACGTGCTCTTCGAGATCAACCCGCGCCTTGGCCGCAGCAGCTATTTCTGCCGTGCCGCGGGGCTGAACATGATGAAGCTCCTGACTAACGATGTCGTCTACGGCAAGCGCGAGGACTGCGTCTACAACCACACCGTCGCCCTCTGGCAGAACGTGCCGACCGGCATTCTGCGCCGCTATGTCAAGGATCAGGAGCTCTCCGACGAGCTCAAGCAGTTCAAGGGCACGCACACGCTCTTCTGCAAGGGTGATCTGCCGCTTTCGCGCCTCTATCGCCTGCTGCGCTACTACGCCGCGCAGTACCACAACTTCCGCGACTACTACTTCGATAAAAAGTGACTCCTGTCAAAAGAAAAAGGAACGGCTCGTGCCGTTCCTTTTTCTTACCAGAATTTTTTCTTTTTGCACACCCACAGGCTCAGCACCACCACGGCGACGCTCACAAGAATGATCGCGGGGTAGCCGTATTTCCAGTGCAGCTCCGGCATGCCGGAAAAGTTCATACCGTACCAGCCGACAAGCAGTGTCAGCGGCAGGAAAATCGTCGTCACGATGGTCAGGATCTGCATGATGCGATTCTGACGGATGTCGATCTCCGACTGAAACAGCGACTGGATCTGCGTGCAGTATTCGCGCAGCAGCTGCGATTCCTCGCGCAGGCGGATGACGCGCTCTTCAAATAATCGGAACAGCCCGCACTCCTCGTCCGAAAAGTAGCCGTTCTCATTTTCCCGCAGCTCGCACGCCACGTCGTCGAGCTGGGAGTAGTAGCGGTACCAGGCCATCGTCTCCTTGCGCAGCTCGCTCATCGGGGTGCTGAATTCCTCCAGCTCGCCCGCAAGCACGCGTTCTTCCAGCGCCGTCGCGCGGTCTTCGATCTCCTCGAGGCGGTGCAGATCCCTGGCGATCAGCAGCTCGAAGAAGTCGTAGAGAAATCGTCCGACGCTGTTTTCTGTCAGGCGTTTTTCCTTGACGATGTGCTTCAAATAAGGCTCGGCCATCTCTCCGTCGTCCACCAACACCACGCGGTCCTTCGTCACGAGATAGCCGCAGCAAAGGCGCGTGCCGTCCCTGCGGCCGCGCGGCAGTGCGAGCGTTCCGCTCAGACAGTTGGAGCGCACCTCCGCCTTGCAGACGTGCGCGTCCCGCGTGCTCGGCGTATGGTGCAGCACCGCTTCGAGTCCCGGCAGCGCCGTTTCGTGCGCCAACTCGTCCGAATTCAGCAGCACCACCGCCGCGCCGCTCTCCGGCGCTCGGTCCAGTGGCGTCAGCGTCTTGCCGATCGCATACCATTTCATACCCGTTCCCCCAATGCGCTTCTTTCTCTCCCCCATTGTAGCAGAATATGAAAAAAGTACAACGCCCCGCCAGAACTTTTTCCCGCAGCGCGGCATTTTATGATAAAATTTGTAAAAGCGTGAACTTTTTTGTTATCTTTTGCGTCTATATGGTTGGAAGATGGAACACCCCACACACAAAAGGAGGAAATTTGGATGAAACGAAAATCTCTTCGCGTGCTCGTTTGCGCGCTCCTAGCATCTCTTGCGCTCACAACCTTTGCCTTTGCCGACTTCGGGCCAAAGCCCCAGCTCACCGTGCGCGTCGAAAACGCGCCGCAGGAGCCCTATTATCTCGACCTGCTCGCCGAGGGCAGCTGGGACGCGAGCGAGGGCAACAGCCGCTTGAAACAGAGCACCGTCATCACGAACAGTGACGGCAGCGAGACCACCGTCCCCCTCAATGAAGATCTCCTCGCCCTGCTGCTCGACAATATTCCCGCCGGATGGCACGCCTGCACGGCACAGGGGACCTTCGGCGCACCGATCTTCAGCCATCTCTTTTCCAGAGGAATGGACGCCTCTGGCAATGCACTGCACCGGTTCGGCTACGTCGGTGTGCCGAGCACCTACCGCATCATCCTCGTCACCGAATCCGGCAAGGTCTGGGTCTCCGATATACTCAATCGCCGCGTTCTGCAATCGTCCGTCACGGTCAACTGGTCGGACGATACGTCGGCAGTCACCGTTTCCGTTCCCTCAACCATCCCCGGCTACTTGCTGCAACTTGTCGCAACGCTCGTGCCCACCCTTTTGATCGAGGGGATCATTTTGCTGCTGTTTCAGTATTCGTGGAAGCAGAACTGGAAAGCGTTTTTGCTCGTCAATCTTATCACACAGGGACTTCTGGCGATTGCTTCCTCGGTCTATGCCATTCAAAGCGGTCCGAATATGTTCAGCTACCTCATCTTTTTTCTTCCCGCAGAGCTGTTCATTCTCATTGCCGAGGCCTATCTCTATGCCGGCCGCGGCATGCTGAAGGGGCACAGCAAAAAGCGTGCCGCAGCTTACGCCGTGACGGCAAACCTCATCTCGGCGATCCTCGGCTACTATCTCGCCGAAGCCGTCTGGCGGCTTGTCGTCTCGATCTTATGATTCTGTTCACATAACATCAAGGAGGAATTCGCATGACCGACCAAGTTTTTCCCGATTTGCCGCAAACTCCCCCGCCTGAACCGCCCGCCGATGCTTCCGCGCAGGAGGAGTCGTCCGAAGCCCTCACGCCCGCGCAGGAGATGGCCGATGTGAGCGATTCGCCCTTCTGCCGCGCGATGGGCTTGATCGCCGGCGGCCTCGCCGTCACCGGCGTGACGCTGAATTTCTGGAACCTCGATGTGCTGCTGCCGCTGATCGGCACGCTCTGCCTGCTCGTCGGCTTCCGCGCCCTGCGGCGGGTCAACGGCTTTCTTCGCGCGGGCTTCACTTGCGCTTGCCTTCGCGTGCTGCTTCTCTTTGTCGAATTAGGGCAGAACGCCGCCGTCTTCCGCGAGACTGCCGCGGCAGACATGGTATCCACTGCGCTGGCCTTCGGCTCCGCCGCTGTGCAGCTCGTGCTGCTCTTCTGCCTCTGGCAGGGCCTGCTCGATATGCAGCGCGACGCAGGCATAACGCCGCCTGCCGCTCCCGCCGCGGGCGCTCTATTGCTCTGGTACATTCTGCTCTATGTCGCGGCGGCATTGTTTGCCTCGCTCCCCCTGCTGCTCGGCGCTTACGTCGTCTGGTATTTCTACCTGGTCGTCCGCCTCAAAAAGCTCTCGAAGTCGATGGCCGCGCAGGGCTGCGCCATCGAACCAGTCAAGGAGCGCTTCTCGAACCCCAAGCTCGTCGGCTCGCTGCTCACCGTCCTCGCTGTCGTCATTGCCTGCGGCTTCCTGTTTTTCGGCTCCTACCGCATGGACTGGACGCCCAAAGAGACCGGCACCGACGCACAGGTGATCGAAGCCCATGAAAGGCTCCTCGCCCTCGGCTATCCCGAATCCGAGCTCAACGACCTCTCCGACGAGGACCTTCTCACCTGCCTCCGCGCCGAGCGCGTGGTCATCAAAGAGTGCACAGGCAGCGCTTATATCAACTACTCCAATAAGCCGCAGACGAATGACGCCTTCCACCTGACCATCGTTGCCGTCCAACGGCCCTTTGACCGGCTATTCGTCGCCTGTCATTTTCGCTGGGACGATGGCGTGCGCTTTTACGGCACGGAGAGCCTTGCCTTTGAGCCACACCACGACAGCAACTCCTGGTTTGCCAAAGAGTTCTCCGGCCGGGTGCTCTATGACGGTCCGGACGGCGTGACCTACACCGCCCCCTACATCGATTCTGGCACCGATCAGGTCAACCTTGGCAGCTGGTACATCAATTGCTTCAAGCAGATCTACTGCGCCGACGCCTCTTTCCCGAACGATGGCACGAACCAGCGCGGCTACGTCGCCTGCGCCCTCTCCAACAACATCGACGAGTTCACCAAATTCGAGGGACTATTCTATTATGTCCACCAGAACGGCCGCTTCCAGTACCCCGTGAAGACCGCGCGCGATTATCAGGACTTCAACGTCAACAGGCCCCTCCTCTACAACGCACCGTTCGAGCGCGTGCAGGATTATTTTGTCCTCTTCCAAAACGAAGACGGCGTTTTGAATATTCACTGATCATTTCAGTAACAATTCCGTGGTTCACGGAGGAATGCCGCAGTCTCTGCGGCACGCAGTCAAAGGGGGATATTCTCTTTCACAAAAGAGAATATCCCCCTTTGGAACCCCAAGAGAAAGGCTTAGATTGGCAGTCTCAGGCTTGCGCAAGTCTCTTGCCTCCGGAATGGAAATGCCTGCGCGCGGCGTTGCCGCGTTTAGAGTTGCTATACGACTTGCCTCTGCTCCTACTATCCGCTGTTGCGCAGCCGTTGGCGGCTCTGCCGCCTTACGGATGCGGCACACCCCTTGCGGGTGCCGCTCTGCTGATCTTGTAGGAGTGCGGACTAATTTTCGCCTACCGGAGTACTCATCAATGCGGCGAGCGCAGCAATGCCGCATTTGGTAAGCAGTCTGCCGCCGGACAAACGTCACACGCGCCTCACGACAGTAAGGTGCGGTTGCAAGACGTAGCGACTCGCAGAAGATTCATGGCGAAGCCATGTACACCGCACCCGATTCCGCAGGCTGAGCAGTTCTTCAAGCCCCAGACCGGCAATGTCGGAGGTCGAGGGGGGACGCCCCTCGTCTTTCTCTGGGGGGTTCAAAGGGGGTATTCTCTTCGAAAAGAGAATACCCCCCTTGGTGCCGCGGCGTGCGCGCCGCTCCCCCTCCCGCGCTAGCGCGGGAAAAAGGATGCAGCGCTGCCGCGCTGCGATTGAATCCCCTGCGCCCTATGGGCGCAAAAAAGGAGCAGCCCTTTCGGGCTGCATAAACTCCCCGCGCCCTTTGGGCGCGAAAAAAGCCGCGCTTGCGCGCGGCAATAAAAAAGGAGCCTCTTTCGAGGCTCCTTTTTCAGTGGCATCAGCCATTATATCCAAAGAAGTTATTGAAGAAATCCCAGGGATTGGAGTAGTAGCCGTTGCCGCCATTGCCGTACCCGCCGTTGCCGTAACCGTCGTTACCATTGTAGCTGTTGTCGGTGCTCTGGTCGGAATTGTTCGTTTCCGCCGATTCGGGAACAGCGTCGAAGGTGAGCTCTACCTCGATCGTCTTACCCTCGCGGTAGACGGTCAGCGTCACGGTGTCGCCCGCGCTGTAGCTCTTCTTGGCCGCGACGAGGTCTTCGTAGGACGTGATGTCGGTGTCGTCCATCTTCGTGATGACATCGCCGAGCTTGAGCCCCGCCTTGTCGGCGGCGCTGTCCGGGTCAACGGAGCAGACGAAGACGCCCTCGGTCACGTCGTAGCGGTACTGCTGCGCCATCTGCGCGGTCATCGTCTGCGGCGTGATGCCCATGTAGGCCTTGTTGGTCACATAGCCGTTGGTCATGATGTCCTTGACGAGCGACACGACGTCGTTGATGGGAATGGCAAAGCCGATGCCCTCCACGGTGGTGTTCGAGTAGCTCGAATACTTGGCCGACACGATGCCGATGACCTCGCCGTAGCTATTGAAGAGCGGGCCGCCGGAGTTGCCGGGGTTGATGGAGCAGTCGACCTGGATCATGTTGAACGGCGTGCCGTCAACATTGATGGCGCGGTTGACGCAGGAGACGATGCCCTCGCTCATCGAGAACGTCAGCTCGCCGAGCGGGTTGCCGACAGCGGCGACGGATTCGCCGATGGCGACCTTGCTCGAATCGCCCAGCACCACGGGCGTTGCGCCCGTCACGTCGATCTTGAGAACGGCGATGTCGTAGTCCTCATCGCTGCCGATGACCTTGGCGTCGTAGGTCTCACCGTTGTAGAGAGTTACCTTCACGCTGCTCGCATCAGAGATGACGTGGTGGTTCGTGAGAATGTAGCCGTCCTCCGTGATGAAAAAGCCCGTGCCGCTCGCGGCGGTCTGCACGGTCTGGCCGAAGTAGTTGGTCGTGGCGGAAACGTTGATGGACACCACGCTGTTGACGTTCGAGGCATAGACCTCCGACATCGACATCTGCGTCTTGCCGTCGACCTTGACGGTCTGCACCTGCGCGACCTCGCGGTCGCTGACCTGAACGCTCGTCTTGTTGACCTTGGTCGTCGCGCCGCTCACGCCTGCGCCGATGAAGCCGCCGACGAGCGCGCACACCAGCGCCAGCGCCACGATCTTGCCGGAAAGACCGCTGCCGCCCTTTTTCTTCGGGCTGCCGCCGGGATTCTTATCCCACGGGTCCTCGGCGTAGTTCTTCGTGTCGATCGGGGCGTTGGGGTTCTGCTCGTCGCCCTTGCGATAGCTGTAGTGATACAGGTTGTTTTCGTCTTCGTACATGGTCGTGACCTCCTATGAAACGGTTTCCGCGTCCGCGGTCCTTTGTCTTTCGATGCTGCTATCATAGGGCATATTTATGTATATTTCTTGAACGCTATTTGACGATTTCTTAAATTCCCGATGACTTTTTTAAGTTTCTGTGATAATCGCGCGATTCCCCTTGCGATTTATTTCCCGTCATAATAAAATGAAACGCGACTGAAGAAAAGGGAGGCGGCGCACATGCTTCGCATCGACAATCTGAAGCTCCCTGTGGGGGTAAAGGAAGACAAGCTGCGCGCGGCCTGCGCGCACGCGCTGCGCGTGAGCGAGGAGGCGCTTGCTTCCGTTCATCTCCTGCGCCGCTCCATCGACGCGCGCGAGGGCGTGAAGCTCGTCTGCTCTGCTGCGGTCGAGGTCAAAAACGAATCCGGCGTTTTACGGCGCTGCAAGAATAAAAATGTGCAGCCCTACGCGCCGAAGAAATATACGCCGCCCGCGCCTGTTTCAGCGCCGGAGGTCTCCCCTGTCGTTATCGGCGCGGGGCCCGCGGGCCTTTTCTGCGCGCTGCTGCTGGCCCGCTGCGGCGCAAGACCCATTTTATTAGAGCGCGGGCGCGCGGTCGAGCAGCGAAAGCGCGATGTCGAGCACTTCTGGCGCACGGGCGAGCTTGATCTGACCTCGAACGTGCAATTTGGCGAAGGCGGCGCGGGCGCATTTTCCGACGGCAAGCTCAACACCGGCACAAAGGACCTGCGCCACGGCTATATTTTAGAGGAGTTCGTCCGCTTCGGCGCGAGCGAGGATATTTTAGTCGACGCCAAGCCTCATGTCGGCACCGACAAATTATATGTGGTGCTGCAAAATCTCCGCCGCGAGATCATCGACCGCGGCGGCGAAGTTCGGTTTTCCCACAAGGTTGTGGATATCGAGCAGAACAGCGGCAGCGTCACGGCGCTGCGCGTGAGCGCCCCCGGGGGGGAGTACACGCTGCCCACAAAGCACGTCGTGCTCGCGCCCGGCCACAGCGCGCGCGATACGTTCGAAATGCTGCAAAAGCGCGGCGTGCCGATGGAGCCCAAGCCCTTTGCCGTCGGCGTGCGCATCGAGCACCGCCAGCGCGACATGGACTTAGCGCAATATAAGGAGGCGGCGGGCACGCCCGGCCTCCCACCCACGTCGTACAAGCTCTCCTGCCACACGGAAAAGGGGCGCGGCGTGTTCTCGTTCTGCGTCTGCCCCGGCGGCGAGGTCGTCGCCGCCGCGTCGGAGGAAAAGCGCGTCGTGACAAACGGCATGAGCGAATTTGCGCGCGACGGCGAGAACATCAACGGCGGACTTTTGATCTCCGTTACGCCGGAGGATTTCCCGTCCGGCGATACCCTCGCGGGCGTCCAGTTCCAGCGCGAGCTGGAGGACGCGGCCTATCGCCTCGGCGGTGGAAATTACGCCGCCCCCGCCCAGCGGGTCGAAGATTTTCTCAAGCATCGCCCGTCAACGGGAGCGGGAAAGGTCGTGCCGACCTATCTTCCCTCCGTCCGCTGGTGCGACCTGCACGGATGTCTCCCGCCCTTTGTGTGCGAGGCGCTCGAGGAGGGCCTTCCGATGCTGGGACGGAAATTAAGGGGCTTCGATGCGCCCGACGCCGTTTTGACGGCGGTGGAGACGCGCTCTTCGTCGCCTGTGCGCATCGTGCGCGACAATTTGAGTTTTCAATCCGCCCTGCGCGGTCTATATCCCTGCGGCGAGGGCGCGGGCTACGCCGGCGGTATCATGAGTGCCGCGGCCGACGGCCTGCGCGTCGCAGAAATGATTTTGGAGGAATTGAGCCATGAATGAAAAAATCGGCGTCATCATCGACTTCCTGACTCCGGCATACGAAAAGACGTTGCGCGACACCGCCGCGCGCTGCGGCTACGACATCGTCTTCTTCCCCTCGTCCAAGGCGGCGGAGGGCAATGTGGACGACTGCACGATCCTCTACGGCCATCCGTCCCAGCGCGTTATCGCGGGCGCACGCGATCTCAAGTGGTACGCGAGCTGCTGGGCGGGCGTGGACCGCTTCTGCCGCGACGACCTGTATCAGAATCCCGACTGCCTGCTGACGAACGCCTCGGGCGCTTACGGCACGACGATCGCCGAGCATTCTGTCATGGTCTCGCTGATGCTGCTGCGCCGCCAGATGGAGTACACCGAGATCATCCGCGAGGGCGATTGGCGCGTGCTCCCGGGCGGTATCCATTCGCTCCACGGCGCGCGCGTCACGTGCCTCGGCACGGGCGACATCGGCACGGAATTTGCCCGCCGCGTGCGCGCGTTCCATCCCGCGAGCCTGACCGGCGTCAGCCGCAGCGGCCGCGCGAACGCGGACTTTGACGCCGTCCACCCCGTCACGGAGCTCGATCAGCTCCTGCCCGAGACTGACCTTCTCTTCATGTCTCTCCCCTCGGTGAGCGACACGGTGAACATCCTGAACGCAGACCGCATGGCGTTGCTCCCGAAAGGCGCTTACGTCATCAACGTTGGCCGCGGCACGGCCATCGATCAGGACGCGCTGATCAAAGCGCTGGATTCCGGGCACCTCGCCGGTGCGGCGCTCGATGTCGTCGTGCCCGAACCGCTGCCTGCGGATCATCCGCTGCGCAAGGCCAAGAACCTCCTGCTCACGCCGCACGTCGCGGGCAACATGACGCTCGGCTACACCTGCGAGCGCAACGTGCAGCTCTTCTGCGAGAACCTTGAAAATTACGCCGCGGGCCGCCCGATGCATCACCTCGTCGACCGCAGAAAGGGCTATTAAACCGCGTCGCGTTCCGCCGCTTTTCCGGTGGGCGCAGCACATAAAAAGGTAGCAATATGAAAAATTCCCGCATCAAAAACGGTATCATGCGCATTGTGCAGGGTATCATCATCGGCGCGGGCGCGATTTTGCCGGGCATCTCCGGCGGCGTGCTCGCAGTCGTATTCGGCATCTACCGCCCCGCGATGGAGCTGCTCACGCACCCCAGGCGCGCGCTTCAACGCTACTGGCGGATGCTGCTCGCCGTCGGCATCGGCTGGGCGATCGGCTTTTTGGGCGGCGGCAGCGTGATCCTTGCGCTGTTTCACCAGTCGGAAACCGTCGCCACGTGCCTCTTCATCGGGCTCATCCTCGGCACGCTGCCCGACCTCTGGCACGAGGCGGGTACGCAGGGGCGCAGCAACGGCTCGTACATCTCCCTGATCGTCAGCTTCCTCGCCCTGTTCGGCGCGCTGATGGCCGTCAAGTTCAGTTCATTTGCCGAGATGCCCGCAAACTTCTGGGGCTTTCTCTTCTGCGGCGTGCTGTGGGGCTTCAGCTTCATCATCCCGGGGATGACGTCGTCGTCCATCCTGATGGCGGTCGGCCTTCTCACGCCGCTGATCGACGGTATTGCGCAGCTTGATTTCACCGTGCTCGTCCCATGGGGGCTTGGCATGGTCGGCGTGATGGCGCTCTTTGCCCGTATCGTGAGCAGGCTCTTTGATACGCACTACTCGATCGCTTGTCACGCCGTCATCGGCATCGTGCTTGCCTCCACGCTCATCATCATTCCGACGGACTTTGCCTCGACAGCGGAGATGGTCTGGAGCGTCGCGTGCGCCATCCTCGGCGCGGTGCTTGCGTATTTTGGCAGCAAGCTCCAGCCGCAGGAAGACGCGGAGATTGAGGCGAAATAAAAGCAGATACAAAAAGCTGACGGTCAAAAGATCGTCAGCTTTTTACGGTATCATCATTTGTGAGCGCTTCGCTTTTGCGCTTGCGCTTGTAGTGGTACATCATCCGGTCGGCGCGTTTGATCGTATCCTCTACGCTGCCGAGCACCGGATTGAAGCACGCATAGCCGACCGACACGTGCGGCAGGTGCTCGTTTTTCACTCGCTGTGCCGTCAGCTCGCGCAGGAATTCCGAAAGATACTTTTCCGCCGCCGTGTCGGAGATTTGTGCGATGACGCAGAATTCGTCGCCGCCGATGCGGTAGCAGTAGCCGACCTTGGAGAACACGGCGTAGATCGTGCTGCCGACCTCGGCAAGCACCGCGTCGCCCACGCCATGGCCAAAGGTGTCGTTGACGGACTTGAACTCGTCCACGTCGAAATAGTAGATGACTGCGTGCCCGCGCAACGAGGCGAGACGGCTCTCATAGCTGCGGCGGTTCAGAAGACGAGTCAGCGTGTCGATTTTCTGCGTGAGTTCGGAATACAGGATGTAAACCATCAGAACATCGACCGCTGAGCACGCCCACATGATGTGCACTCCGGCACCGTACTGGAGGAACAGCCCACAGAAGAAAAAGACCGGCAGGATGATAACGAGCGCCCGATACAGGCCATAATGGTGCGAACTCTCGCTCAGCAGCTGACCAATGAACAGCAGAACGCCGCTGGCATAGGCCAGCACGTAGACCCAGTAAAACGTTTCGTGATGATAAACGTTTTGTGCGTCGACCGAGAAGATGAAGCCGAAGAAAGCCGACAGCACCTCGAGCCCCGCGTGGACGCCGATGAGGGTATAAATGAGCTTTTTATGCTTGAGCGGCGTCATCAGGTCGCTGCAGAGCACCGTGATGATCGGCGCTGTGGACAGCTCGATGGTCTTGACAAGGATGTGCAGCGTCCGCAGCGACGGGTCAGCTCCGTTCATCCAAACGCCGAACCATTCCGATACCATGCATGCGATCACCAGTACGGAGATCGTGTAAACCGTCTGCTTTTTGTCATGCTCCATCAGATCATTGCCGCTCACGAGCATGTCCATGATAATCATAATAAAGACCGAAAGGAAGATGGTAGCCGAGTAGAAATCCGACATGGCGCGAACCTTCCTTTCTGATAGTTATATTCTTACTATATCACAGTTGAGAAAAACCGCAACTAAAAAACGTCGAATCCTGTTGTTTTTCCAAAATTCACACAGAATCTGCCAACAATTCGCTGTACTGCGCAAGGCTCTGCGTGGCGAGTTGCTGCATCGTCGACCAGTCCGCCGCGCCCGCACTTCCCTGCACCGCCACGGTGCGAAAACCCGCGTCCTTCGCGTTTTGGATCGCCGCAAGCGAGCCGGAAAAGACAATCGTATCGTCCTTTTGCGAGTGCAGGCGCTTCATCGCGCGCTCGAACATCGTGCCGCTGTCCGCCTTGCAGAGCGCGACGGATTCTGTCAGCACGAAGCGGAAATACGAGTTAAGCCCCGCCTTTTCGAGCGCTTTTTGCGCGTCCTCCGCGCTGAGCGCCGTCACCGCGCCGAGCCACACGCCCTCCATCTTAAAAAGTGAAAGCGCCTTGTCGAGTCCCTCGCGCGCCGCGCCGTCGGGGGTGAAGAGTGTATCGCCCAGTGTAAAGATTGCGCTTTGCAGCCGCATATTCGGTTCCTCCTGCGTTTGAATGATGATTGCCTCTTATTATAATGCGCCCCGCCGTCATTTGCAATCGCGGCGAAGAAGAATATCCTATGCAGCACGGTTCTGTATAAATTTTCGAATACATTCACAAAAGGATCTGAAAGACGGTGGCTTGACGCACTGCTTTGTGAAAAATGATGAACAAAAATACAGATTCAACGCTGAAATTTGGCATGATTAGGTATGAATATTCTCTTGACTATGTATTTTTATTGAGTTACACTAAACTCATCAACTTTCCGCCGCTGTGTGTGGCGGCATAAGACCACTCTGGAGGACGAAAACCATGAAACATTATCCAAACTCTGTCAGCAAAGCGCTTGCGCTGCTGATGGCCCTGGTAATGACGCTCTCGCTCGCGGTCACGTCCGCGTTTGCCGTCAGCTACCAGGACATGAACCCCAAGGACGATGCGCTGCTGGGAACGAAATTCCCAGTCGACGCGACCATCACCCTTGTCACCGATGAAAACGGCAAGGACGTGTCCCTCTCCATCCCCGTTTCGGGCATGACGAAGGATGCGCTCGCCGCGGCCGTCAGCGCCGGTACCGTCTCGCTCTCACTCGAGCGCGACGATTCCCGCCCCTACGTCAACGAGGAGCTGTTCCCCTACGCTTACGCGGGCGGGGATCTTGACAGCTGGATGACCGAGGGCAAGGACGAGCAGCAGTTCACGGACATCAAGCTGACGGCGAACGAGAAAAACGGCAAGACCGTCCTCGACGTGAGCTTCCACGTGAATAACTACTTCTACTCCACCAACCGCAGAACCGGCGTGACGACGCCCGATTACAGCGTGCCCCATGTGAACGGCGGCTACTACATCGACCTGTGCGGTTACTTTGGCCTGACGGCCAAAAATAGCGGCAAGGTGATCGGCTCCGCACCTGTCAAGGTTGCGCCGTATGAAAACTTCAACACCATGTGGGAGATCTACAAGGAGCTCGATACGATCGTGGCAAACGGCACGAAAAACGGTCTCTACGTGGAAGAATTTTCCATGGGCCAGTCCACCGCGGGCCGTGATATGCCCTACCTGATCGTCGCCGACTCCAAGGCGAGCGTGAGCAAGTGGCTCGCCCTGACCGAGCAGGCCGAGACCGATCCTGACGCTGTGCTCGCCCAGATCAAGTCCGGCGCGCTCGACGAGATCCGCGTGCCCGTGATGTATTCCAACATCCACTCCAACGAGGTCGCCGCCACCGACGGCGTGCTCGATTTCGCCAAGATGATCACGAGCGAAAAGACCATCGACTATAAGATCCTCACCGGCTTCACCGCCGCGGGCGAAAAAGAGCTCAAGGAAGAGATGGGCCCTGTGGGCGCGGAGGGCAGCGTCGCCATCCCCGACCTCGTCAAGGATAAGGCCAGCTATTTGGGCTATCTGACGGCCGACAACAACGGCAAGTCCGGCAAGGTCGACCTTGAGAAGTACTACACCGTCGAAAATAAGAGCGTGAACGTCAAGGATGAGCTTTTGTCCGATGTGTTCTTCATCCTCGTCCCCGAGGAGAATGTCGACGGACGTACTTACCTGACGAGACATTCCACCAACGGCTATGACCTCAACCGCGACAACTCCTTCCAGACCACGAGCGAGACGGCCAACATGCAGCAGCTCATCGGCACGTTCAACCCCATGTCGCTTGCCGAGTTCCACGGCCGTGTGCAGGCCTTCCAGTGCGAGCCCTGCGATCCCCCGCACGAGCCGAACTTTGAGTACGACCTGCTCGCCGAGCACCTCATCACCGGCGGCGAGGCGCTGGGCATCGCGGCGGTCGCCAACAACGATGGCTACAACAGCTATGTGATCCCTCAGCGCGATTACCTGAGCTACACCGGCAACGGCACCGAGACCTACTGGGAAGACCCGTGGGACGATATGTCTACGAGCTACACCCCCCAGTTCGCCATGCTGCAGGGCACCGTTGCCTATACCGTTGAGCTGCCCGCCTACAACGACGATACCGCTCAGGCGGCGCAGTACGGTATCCTCGGCAACGCCGCCTATGTTGCCGCGGAGAAGCTTTCCTATCTCGAATCCCAGGTCACCATCTTCCAGCGCGGCGTGAAGAACTTCAATTCCGACGCCTACAGCATGGTCGGCCAGTGGCTGTGCGACCAGAACGACGTCGAGGGCGCGGAGATGAACGTCTTCCGCCCCGAGTACAAGGGTGCGGGCCAGAACGGCAACTTCTATCCCGAGTGCTACATCATCCCGCTCGACGGCAAGAACCAGACCAACCTCCAGGCCGCGGCCGACATGATGGAGTGGCTCACGAGAAATGACGTCAAGGTCAACGTGACTGAAAAGGAATTCACCTATGACGGCGTCACCTATCCCGCAGGGACGATGATCGTCTCGATGTATCAGGCCAAGCGCTCTGTCGCCAACGGCGCGCTGTATGACGGCACGCTCATCAACGGCTGGACGATCCTCTACTCCGAGGGCATCACCTCCTTCAATGAAACGCGCGGCTTCGACATGGTCACCGTGGCCGAGCCCGCCGCCTACAAGAGCATCTCCGCCGTCTGCGGCGACGCGATGGATCACGACGACGCGCTCGCTTACACCAAGGCGCTGACCTCCTACTTCACCGGCGACAAGAATAAGGACGTCATCATCTCTAACGCCTCTGAAGACTCCACCGCCGCCGTCAACGAACTTCTCAAGGCCGGCAAGACCGTCGGCATGGTCACGAGCGGCGACCACATGGGCGATTTCATCTGCTCCTACGCCGACTATCAGACCGTCGCGGGCAAGTATCTGCTCTCTGCCGCGGGCGTCGACAAGACGAGCGTGAAGGCGAAGATCATCACCAAGTCCCCGACCGTCTACGTCCCCGGCACGCCTGCTGAAAGCGAGAAGGGATTTGTCTACGCGCCGCAGATCAGCCAGAGCGCCGGCTGGAACTATGATACCGCCGCGATGAACCTCATGGGCTTCACCACGACCTCCGACGTGACCAAGGCGGACGCCGCCGCAGGTGCGACGAAGCTCGACGCTGCCGCAAAGACCGCCGTGAAAAACGGCCTGCCGTACATCGGTTACAGCTATTCCGCAGCGTCCTCCGCCTCTGACCTCATCGCCGGCGTGGAATACACCGAGCTGGACGGCGCGATGGACTGCCTGACCCCCGTTGTCTATCCCAACAAGACCCTTGTGAACGCGAGCTACATTGCTGACGGCGACGATATCCTCTACGCCTACGGCCTCGGCTTCTTCTCCAAGGTCCCCGCCTCCGCGACGGTCCTCGTCAAGAGCGATAAGACCAAGACGCCCACCGAGGGTTTCATCCCCACGAACACTGCCGAGCGCGCCGCGGGCTTCAAGGCCTACATGAACGGCGGCGTGCAGGGCTTTGCCTACAAGGAAAACGGCATGAACGTTGTCCTCTTTGCAAACTCCCTGACCAACAAGGTCCACCAGAGAGACGAGTATGCGTACCTCAGCAACTTCCTCTTCTCCTCCGTCCTGAGCGACAAGAACTATGACGGCTCCGCGTCGCTTCCCTTTACCGATGTCGCCGACGACGCCTACTATGCCGACGCCGTTGTCTGGGCCGTTGCGAAGAACATCACCTCCGGCGCGACCGCCACGACCTTTGCGCCGAACGCGAGCTGCACGCGCGGCCAGATGGTCACCTTCCTGTGGAGAGCCAACGGCAGCCCCGAGCCGAAGTCCACGGCCACGTCCTTCACCGACGTGAAGAGCGGCGCGTATTACGAAAAGGCCGTTGCGTGGGCGGTGGAAAACAACGTGACCACCGGCACGAGCAGCACGACCTTCTCCCCGGATGCCTCCGTCACGCGCGCACAGGCTGTCACCTTCCAGTGGAGAGCGGCCGGCGCACCGAAGGCTGAGGGCACGAACGCCTTTGCCGATGTGAGCGCGAGCGCCTTCTACGCCCCCGCCGTGCAGTGGGCCGTCAACGCAGGCGTGACCACCGGCACGAGCGACACCACCTTCTCCCCGAACAGCAACTGCCTGCGTGCGCAGATCGTTTCCTTCCTCTACCGCGCCGCCAAGTAAGCGGCCATACAAAAAATACGCTGCGGAGCAATCCGCAGCGTATTTTTTGTTCCGCAGCTTGCACAGGGCGATCAGTTCCTGTGGAAAAGGAGCGGAAATTTTTCCGTCCCGCCTGTTGACTTATGGGACATCGCAGACCATAATACTTCAAAAATGAACAGTTCAAAAAAGAAAGAAGGAAGGGCATGAACCGAAGCATATCGATCTCCCGAAAGATCGCTCTGGCCTACAGCGAAGTGTGCAAGCCGCTCTGCAAGGAGCTGGGCCTGCCGCAGACGGCCTTCGATATCCTGATGTTCCTGGGGAACAACCCGGACTATAAAACGGCCAGCGAGATCGTGGAGATCCGCCGCCTCAAGGCAAATCTCGTGTCGGTCAATGTGGAAAAGCTCGTGCAGGAGGGTTATCTCACGCGCTGCACGGTGGCGGGCGACCGGCGGAAGACGGAACTTCTCTGCACCGAAAAGGCAGCGCCCATCCTCGCGCGCGGGCGGCAGCTCCAGAAGGATTTTTCCGAGAGCCTCTTTGCAGGCATGGACGAAGCGCGGCGGGAAGCCTTCGCCGCGGCGCTCGCGGAGATCGAAAGCAATCTTGATGCAATTCTGGAGGCAAACGAACCATGAGTATCCTGACAACCGTTCTGGTCACATTTTTTGCGGGCATGGGCGCGGGGCTCGGCACCGGCTTTGCCGGGATGAGCGCCGCCGCAGTCATCAGCCCCATGCTGATCACCTTTCTGGGCGTTGAGCCCTACATGGCCGTGGGCATCGCGCTCTCGTCCGATGTGCTCGCGAGCGCCGTCTCGGCCTACACCTACCACAAAAACAAGAATCTCGACATCAAAAACGGCCTTATCATGATGGCGAGCGTGCTGCTCTTCACCGTCATCGGCAGCTACGCGGCAAGCCTCGTCCCCTCGGCGACGATGGGCGGCTTCTCCGTCTTCATGACGTTTCTGCTGGGCGTCAAATTCATCCTGCGCCCCGTGATGACCACGAAGGAAACGATGGCGCAGGTGGACGCGAAAAAGCGTGCGGTGCAGTCGCTCGTCTGCGGCGCGATGATCGGCATGATCTGCGGCTTCATCGGCGCGGGCGGCGGCATGATGATGCTGCTCATCCTCACGAGCGTCATGGGCTACGAGCTGAAAACAGCCGTCGGCACGAGCGTTTTCATCATGACCTTCACCGCCCTGACCGGCGCCGTTTCCCACTTTGCCATCGGGGGATTGCCGGATACGCTCACATGGGCGCTGTGCGTCGTTTTCACGCTCATCTGGGCGCGTATCGCCGCAGTCTTTGCCAACCGTGCGCAGCCCAAGACCCTCAACCGCGCCACGGGCGTGGTGCTCGTGGTGCTGGGCATTGCCGTGATGGGCTTTCAGCTGCTTGCGTGAAAATGCGCCCCTTTGACGGGCACTTCGATTTTCTTCGCCATCACAAGACCTCCTGCGTCCCTTCGTTTCCGATAGGAAGGCAGGAGGTCTTTCCTTTTGCCGAAAACAAGAAAAACCTCACTTCCGAAGAAGTGAGGTTTTGGTGGAGACTGCTGGACTCGAACCAGTGACCTCCTGCGTGTGAAGCAGGCGCTCTAACCAGCTGAGCTAAGCCTCCAACTGTGGTGACCCGTACGGGATTCGAACCCATGTTACAGCCGTGAAAGGGCCGTGTCTTAACCACTTGACCAACGGGCCATATGAGACACGGGATGCTTTCGCATCCCGTGCATCTGGTAGCGGCACCTGGATTTGAACCGGGGACACTGCGGGTATGAACCGCATGCTCTAGCCAGCTGAGCTATGCCGCCAAATATTCCTGCTCGACAGGACAGAAGCTACTATACCAAATAAGATAGCCTTTTGTCAATAGTTTGTCCAAAAATTTTTGCGATTTTCCGGAATCGGGGAGAGGGGCGCGCCCTCTCCCCTGCTTTTCATCAGCAAACGACGTTTTTCCCCTCCGACCAGACGGAGACGATGTTGTGCCGGTGCATCATGTAGATCGCGCGCTCGAAGCGCTCGCGCACCGAGAGCGGATGCGCGGCCTCGGTAAAGTCGGAGTCGTCGACGACAATGGCGTGGATATAGTCGCCTGGGACAAATCCGCCGTGCCCGCCGAAATACTCGTGTCCTGCGCTGGAGCCGAGGTAGTAGCCCTCCTCGACGGTCAGAAATTCGTCCTTTCCGTCGCTCTGCATGTGGCGGAACTTCGACGCGCGGATGGACATGGTGATGACCTTGTTCATCGCCAGCAGCGCGCCGCCTGCGATATCCGACCCGAGCGTGACGAGGTTGCCCTCGCGCAGCAGCGTCCGCACGGGCGCGACGCCCGAGCAGATGTTGATATTCGACCCCGCGCAGTGCGCCGTGACGACGCCATGCTCGCGCATCGCCTCGCGCTCGCGCTCGTCGGAGTAGACGCAGTGCGCCATGACGGTATGGTCCTTCCACAGCCCCGCGCGGTCGTAGCTCTCCCAATATTGCGCGCAGTCGGGGCAGAGCGCTTTGACCCACGCGATCTCACCCTTATTTTCAGACAGGTGCGATTGGACGTACAGCCCGCGCTCCGCGGCGAGCTTGCCGAGCCAGCTCATCAGCTCGTCGGTGCACGATGGGGTGAAGCGCGGCGTCAGGATGGGCTTGACGGTCTGGAAGCGCCCGCACGCGTTCAGCCAGCGCAGCGTTTCGCGCTTGGACTGCTCGGTCGTCTCCTGAAGCTCGGGGCTGCCGTTGCGGTCCATGTTGACCTTGCCGACATAGCCCGTGACGCCCGCCTTTTCGAGCTCTTCCATCAAAATGAGCGTCGCGTCCGTGTGGAGGGAGGAAAACATGCAAACGCGCGTCGTGCCGCTCGTGATGAGGTCGCTCGCGAGCTTTTTGTAAATGCGGCGGGCGTAGTCGCTGTCTTCAAAGCGCGCCTCGGTCTTGAACGTGTAGGTGTTGAGCCAGTCGATCAGCGGCAGGTCCATGCCCATGCCGAGCATGGGGTACTGCGGCGCGTGCAGGTGCATGTCGACAAAAGACGGCATGATGAGGCTATCACCGTAGTCGATGACTTCCGCGTCGGCATTCTGCGGCGCGGCTTTCTCAACGCTTTGGATGCTGCCGTCGTCATGCAGGACGAGGCAGCCGTGCTCGACGATCTCGAGCTTGCCGAGCGCCGGTGCGGAAACGAGATTGCCCTTGAGGATCTTCATATCAGTCACTCCTGTTTTAGCTTTGTGCAAAAGAAAAAGCGCCCCGCCCGGGGACTTCTCCCCCGGCTGAGCACCCATAGCAGAGCCTTTCGGCGGCTCCGTAGAAACTTTCGCGCCATGTAAGCGAAACTATATGAGTTTTTCTCCGCTGCCATCACCATACCACGCGAAAGCGAAAATTGCAAGCGAAAAGCGGCGGGCGCGCTATGTCATATCGGCGCAAGTGCGCACATAGGATTGTCCCAAGAGGTGAATCACGATGCAAAAGAAACGGACAGGACGGATGCTGTGTTCGCTCGCGCTCTCGGCGGTGACGCTCTGGGGCGTGAGCGTCACCGCGCCGGCGAAGGACGCGCGCGATGCGCTCCGCACGCTCAAGGACGAGACGCTGGGCGTGATGCTGCTGAGATATGAGCGCGGCGACGGCGGGGAGGACTTTCTCAGCCTGCGAACGTCGCTCGCGCTGCACGCGACGCCGCTTCTGCGCGAGGGCGAGGAGAACATCGCGCAGGCATGGTCGGCAGAGCTTGAGCAAAAGCCCGATGACAGCGCGGACGAAACGGGCGACGCGCAGGACAGCGAGGGCACGGTGCTCACGCAGGAGGAGACGCCGGACGAGATCGCCGTGACGGAAAACGGCTCGCCCGCCCGTACGCTCAAGGCGTCCGACCCCTCGGGCTATACGGTATTCGGCAATGTGTACATCAACAACGGCTCGGATGCCGCGCTCGACGCCTCGATGCTCTCGGGCGATTATGCAGCAAAGCTCGGTGCGGAGGGGCCGCAGGTGCTCATCATCCACACCCACGGCTCGGAGAGCTACACCATGCCGCCGGGGCAGGAATACGACGTGTCCGACACGTTCCGCACGCTGGACACGAACTGCAACATGATCCGCATCGGCGACGAAATGGCGCAGGTGCTGACCGACGCGGGCATCAGCGTCGTGCACGACCGCTCGCTCTACGACTATCCGAGCTATTCGGGCGCGTACAACCGCTCGCTCGCGTCGATCGAGAGCTATCTGCAAAAGTACCCCTCGATCTCGTTCGTGCTCGATGTGCACCGCGACGCGGTGCAGGACGCGAACGGCCAGCAGTTCAAGCTGCTGTGCGGCGAAGATAAAAACGCCGCACAGCTCGAATTCGTCATCGGGTCGAACGGCGGAGGCCTGAGTCACGATCTCTGGCGCGAGAACTTAAAGCTCGCCTGCGCCGTGCAGGAAACGCTGTACAAAGACTATCCGACCCTCATGCGCCCCGTCACCGTGCGCAACTCCCGCTACAACCAGCACATGACGACGGGCTCGCTTCTCGTCGAGGTCGGCACGGCGGGCAATTCGCTCGAAGAAGCCGTCAACGCCGCGCGGCTTTTTGCCGCGGGCTTTGCCAAAACGATACAAAACGGGACGTAACGGCGCTCCCGCCGCCAAAATAGACGGAAAGAGGCAAAAAAAGCACAAATTCTTGTCAAAGTTGCCGTGTTGCATTCTGCACAAAAATCCTGTTAAATGGAAGTTACCATTTCAATCGAAAAATTTCGTCAGAAATTATTTTTTCAGGAGGGGTAATTCCATGGAGCTTCTTCAGGAGCGCATCCGCCGCGAGGGCAGAGTCCTGCCCGGCAACATCGTCAAGGTCGACGGTTTCCTCAACCACCGCGTCGACACCCGTCTGCTCGAGGACATTGCGGACGAGTTCGCCAAGTATTTCGACACCAGCAAGATCACCGTCGTTCTGACGGCGGAGGCCAGCGGCATCGCGCTTGCGACCATCTGCGCGCAGAAGTACGGCGTCCCCATGCTCTTCGCCAAGAAGGCCAAGAGCGACAACATCGAAAGCGGCCTGTACCAGAGCGAGGTCTTCTCCTACACCTACAAGAAGAGAGTCACGCTGCTCGTCTCTCAGGAGTGGCTGAACGCGGACGACCACGTGCTCATCATCGACGACTTCATGGCCAACGGCTTCGCCGTGCAGGGCCTTGTCGATATCGTCAACGAGGCGGGCGCGAAGCTCGAAGGCATCGGCATCGCCGTGGAAAAGGGCTTCCAGGGCGGCGGTGACCGCTTCCGCGCGAGCGGTATCCCCTACAAGGCGCTCGCCGTCATCGAAAAGGCGGACGAGAACGGATTTGTCTTCCGCGAGGAATAAGTTCTTCAAAAAAGAGAGGCTGGCCATTTGGCCAGCCTCTCTTTTTTGAGGGGGGATGGCAGCCCGCTGCGTGCATAATTCGCCCGCCATTGGCGGGCGAATTCCACACTTGCGGGCTGAGAAGTGTAAATTCCAACGCACATGTCGTTGGAATTTACGATTGAAATTTATTTGCCGCCGTGCGCGGCGGCAAAGTCTGCAACGCTTTGCGCCGTGCGCGGCGCTGGGAGCCTGTTTTCTGCCCGTAGGGCAGAAAATGCGGCGGGTGCGAGACGGAAGTTGGTGCGTCGATTTTTAGTGCGGAGGGCCTGTTCACTGCCGGAGGCAGCGAATGCGGCACGGGAGGGATTTTGCCTGTTTGCCGCCGGAAGCGGCAAATGCGGCGGGAAAAATTACCGTTAGTTGCCGTTCATTGCTTCTGTGGGGACAAAGTAGTTTTCTGAGGCGATGATCGTGCCGTCGTTCAGGGTGACCATCATACGGTCCATGTCTTTATCGATGTCGATGCTTTTCACATCGAGCTGTGAAAAGTTGCCCGCGTAGAAAAATGTGAGGATCGGATACTCGTTGTCCCCCCAGTTGATCTTGGCTTCGACGCCGTCTCTGCACGAGGGCTCGTAACTTTCCATGGCAAAGGTCCCGACGAAGTCAGTGGAAGACCATGTTTTCCTGAGCGTGCCGGAAATGGTGATGGAGGAGGGCGTGTAAGTCGTACTGTTGTCCTCGTAGACCCTTGCGGGGACGGTCTTGTCGATGGTTTTTCGTGTCCCGCGGATACCGAGCAGGACGATGGCGCAGAGGACGGCAACCAGAAGAATGAGGGCCGTTTTTCTCTTTTTGCGGTTCATCGTGTGCATCTCCTTGTCCTGTTAAGTTTTGATGTGAAATTGCCCCTCAGAAAAGCGTGCACACCCACGCGAGGGCGGCGGAGAGAGGGATGTAGAGCAGAAAGTGCGTAAGATGCGCTTTTTTGTTGTACCCGAACAGCTGCGGGGCAGCGATGCCCTTGACCTCGGGGTAAAAATGAGGAAAGAAGTTCGAGTGGCACAGCAGCACCCAGTCGAAAAAGAGAATGTCGTAGACCTCCATGACATAGAGGATCACGAGATACCGCGCGAAAAACGCGCCGAAGGTGACACCGTTCCGAACACCGTCCCACGCGGCGAGGACTGCCGCACCGAGAAACAGCAGCATCGCCAAGATGCCGAGGCACCAGCCGAGGATATGCGCGCCGCGGAAGCGCTCGGCTTTTCTCTCAGGAACGGCGGCAAAGACCTCACGCGGCGTGTAGGAGAAGAATTTCTTCTCCTGAATGAGCCCGACGCCGGCGTACAGCAGGAGAAAATACGCCGCCATGACGAGAAACGATGCAAGCAGGGTGATCTTCATTTCTGTTGATGCCTCTTTTGCTGTCGTTTTTTGTCGCTTTACAGGCGGTAGAGCTCCGGCCGCCGGTCGTGGAAAACGGGGACGCGGGCGCGGAGGGGCGCGATGGAGGAAAGGTCCAAGTCGGCGGTGACGATCTCCTCTTCCCCGCCGCCTTGGGCTAAGACCGCGCCCAGCGGGTCGATGATGCGCGAAAAACCGCCATACAGCGTGCCGTCGCGCTCGCCGCAGGCGTTGCACGAGACGACAAAGAGCTGGTTTTCGATCGCGCGGGCGGCGGTGAGCGTCTCCCAGTGGTATTGGCGCGCCGCCGTCCACTGGGCGGGCAGGAACATGACCTGCGCTCCGCGCAGCGCCAGCGTGCGCCACAGCTCGGGAAAGCGCACCTCGTAGCAGATGAGAAGGCCGCAGCGCACGCTATCCAGCGTGAAGGTGACGAGGTGATCGCCGGGGGTGTAGACCTCGTGCTCGCCCATCGGCGTGAAGGGATGGGTCTTGTCGTATTCGGAGATGCACGCGCCCGCGCGGTCGAAGACGCAGGCGGTATTGTAGATCTTGCCATTGCGGAGATTCGACACGCTCCCCGCCACGATGTTGACATTCAGCTCGCGCGCGAGCGGGGAAAAACGAGCGCGCACGGCTTTCGCGTTTTCATCGCACGCCGCGGCAAGGTCGCCCGCGGGCATGAAGCCCGTGTTCCACGTCTCGGGCAGGACGACAACGTCGGGGCCGTTTTCCCCAACAGCGCGGCGCACGAGCGCCTCCGCGCGGTCAAAGTTCGCTTTGCTCTCCAGCGAGCGCATATTCATCTGGATCACGCTGACCTTCATGGTGGTGTCCTCCAAAATCGTTTTGATACGGTCATTATACGAAAAGAAAGCCTGCATTGCAATGCACAACAAAAAGAGGACGGCAAATGCCGTCCTCTTTTTTGCTGAAAAAAGCCTCGCAGAGTTTTACCCGCAAGGGGTATGCGGCATCCGTAAAGCAGCAGAGCTGCTAACGGCTGCCCAAGCGCCGCGCACGGCGCAAATAAATTGAAATCGTTTTTTGGAACGACATGTGCGTGCCAAAAAACACTTTGCACGGAGCGAACGTGCGCGCCTTTGGCGCGTGCGCTGAGCGCAGTGAAATTCTGCGCAAAAAACTGACTTTGTCAGTTTTTTGAAGTGCGCAGCGCTCTGATTGCATTGAGAACCGCTAAGACCATCACGCCGACGTCGGCGAAGATGCCCATCCACATGTTGGCGATACCGATGGCGACGAGCAGCAGGCACGTCAGCTTCACGCCGAGCGAGAAGACGATGTTCTCGTACACGATGCGGATGCACTTGCGCGAGATCTGGATGCCCTTGGCGATCTTCATCGGATCGTCGTCCATCAGCACGACGTCCGCGGCCTCAATGGCGGCGTCGGAGCCCATCGCGCCCATCGCGATGCCGATATCCGCGCGGGAGAGCACGGGCGCGTCGTTGATGCCGTCGCCGACGAAGGCGAGGCAGTCATCCTTGCCCTTTTCACCCAGCAGGCGCTCGAGGCGCGCGACCTTGTCGCCCGGGAGCAGCTCTGCGTGCACTTCGTCGACGCCGAGCTCCTGCGCCACGTGATCGGCGACCTTCTGAATGTCGCCCGTGAGCATGACGGTCTTCTGCACGCCCGCGCGCTTGAGGGCCGCGATGGCATCGCGCGCGTCGCTCTTTACCACGTCGGAGATCACGATATGGCCGGCGTACTCGCCGTCGACCGCCATGTGGACGATCGTGCCGACACTGCGGCACTCCTGCCACTTGACGCCGAGCTCATCCATGAGCTTGCCGTTGCCCGCGGCCACACTGTGGCCGTCCACGGTCGCGACCACGCCGCGGCCGCTGCGCTCTTCGATGTCCGTCACGCGGGAGCGGTCGAGCTCCACGCCGCAGGCCTTCTGTAAGCTCTTGCTGATGGGGTGCGAGGATGCGCACTCGGCGAGTGCCGCGTATTCAAGCAGCTTGCGGTCCTCCATCGGGCTGTGGTGCACGCCCGTGACCTCGAACACACCCTGCGTGAGCGTGCCGGTCTTGTCGAAGACGACGATCTTGGTTTTCGACAGCGCCTCTAAGTAATTCGAGCCCTTGATGAGAATGCCCTCGTGTCCTGCGCCGCCGAGGCCCGCGAAGAAGCTGAGCGGGATGCTGATGACCAGCGCGCAGGGACAGGAGATGACAAGGAACGTGAGCGCGCGGTAGACCCACACGCCCCAGGAGGCGGCATTGCCCATCAAAAGATTGATGACCGGCGGAAGAATGGCCAGCGCCAGCGCGCTGTAGCACACGGCGGGGGTATAGACGCGGGCAAACCGGGAGATGAACGCCTCGGAGCGGGACTTGTGCGAGCTGGAGTTTTCCATCAGCTCCAAAATCTTCGAGACGGTGGACTCGCCGAAGGCCTTCGTGGTCTTGACCTTCAGAACACCCGTCATGTTGATGCAGCCGCTGATGACCTCGTCACCGGTCATCACGTCGCGCGGGAGGCTCTCGCCCGTCAGCGCCGCGGTGTTGAGCGTGGACGCGCCCTCGACGATCTCGCCGTCGATAGGAATTTTCTCGCCCGGCTGGACGGTGATGACCGTGCCGACGGCCACGTCGTCGGGGTCGACCTGTTCGAGCTTGCCGTCGTGCTCGATGTTTGCGTAGTCGGGACGGATGTCCATCAGCGCCGTGATGTTGCGGCGGGACTTGCCGACGGCGTAGCTCTGGAACAGCTCGCCGATCTGGTAGAAGAGCATGACCGCCACGGCCTCGGCATAGTCGCCGCTCTTTTCATAGATGGCGAGCGCGATGGCGCCGATCGTGGCGACCGCCATCAGGAAGTTTTCGTCGAACACCTGATGGTTGCAGATGCCCTTCCATGCCTTGCGCAGAATGTCGTAGCCGATGGTGACATAGGCGGCGAAGTAGAGCGCGGTGGAGACGAGCATCGGCATGGGAATGAATTTCGCGGCGAGGAACAGCACCGCCGCGATCAGGATGCGGTAAAGCATCTTTTTTTGCTTTTTCGTCATAAAGATGACCTCCTTGAAGGGGGAGAATTTGAATTTTGCCTAAGAAAGCGCCCCGGTGCGTTCGTCCGGGGCGTGAGAGGGAGAAGATCTCTTACAGATAGATCTCGCAGTCGTCCTCGACCTTCTTGCAATTCTTGAGGACGGCCTTCATCACGGCCTTGGGGTCCTGACCCTCGGCGAACTCGACGGTCATCTTCTGGGTCATGAAGTTCACGACGGCGTCGGCGACGCCCTCGGTCTTCTTGGTGGCTTCTTCCATGAGGTTGGCGCAGTTGGCGCAGTCGACTTCGATCTGATAGGTCTTTTTCATGGTATGTTTCTCCTTTTCGGCACAAAATATTTAACGATTAAGTGCTTGTTTAATCTTGATGACCGTACTATAATGTCCGCAAAGGCAAAAGTCAAGGGCTGCACGCATGTCTCTTCCGTTCGGGCGAAACAAACTTCCAAACGGGATACGGACGCGCCCGCAGGCCCCAAAAAGAAAGGCGGAACAACGATGAGCGAAGTGCATTTACCCCACCAGCACAGCGACGAGGGCACGATGCGGGAGCTGCAGGAATCGGTGGAGACGATCGGCAGCTTCCAGACCGTGGCAGACGTGTTCAAGCAGCTCTCCGACAGCAGCCGCGTGCGCATTTTCTGGCTGCTGTGCCACTGCGAGGAGTGCGTCATCGACCTCTCCGCGATGGTCGGCATGAGCTCGCCCGCGGTGTCGCACCATTTGAGGCAGCTGCGTGAGAGCGGACTTCTCGTCTCGCGCCGCGTGGGGAAGGAGGTCTACTACCGCGCTGCGGAAAACGAGCAGGCGCAGCTGCTGCACCGCATGATCGAGCGCACGATGGAGATTTCCTGTCCCGAGGAGGAGAGCAAGGCCGCCACCGGCGCGCCGCACCTGCCCCCGCTCGACGCCGAGGTGTACGAGGGCGGCGGCACGAGTGAGCAGATCGAGACCATCCGCGCCGTGCACGACTACCTGACGCAGCACTTAGACAGCCGCACGACGATCGACGAGCTGTCGCGCCGCTTTTTGATGAACCCCTCGACAATGAAGGCGCTCTTCAAGTCCGTCTACGGCAGTTCGCTCGCCTCGCACATTCGCGAGCACCGCATGCAGCACGCGGCAAAGCTGCTGCTCGAGGGCGACGAGAACGTCGCGCAGGTCGCGCGCGCCGTCGGCTACGAGAGCCAGAGCAAGTTTTCCACCGAATTCCACAAGGCCTTCGGCGTCCTGCCGACGGAGTACCGGAAATCACAGAAAAAGTGAGTTAGAGGAGGTCGAACGTCCCTGCTTCCCACGGTGTTTCGCGGAAGCCGACGCGCCAGTCGACGTGGTCGACCGCCGCAAAGTGCAGCGACGAGCACGCGGTGTGGAGCTTCCCCTGCGCCGCTTCGCCCGCGACGATGGCGACCGGCCCGTCCGCGCCGCCGATGATGCCGAAGCAGAAGTCGTTCTGTGCCTCGGGCGCAAAGGAAGCGGTCTCGCGTCTGACCTGACGCGGGCGGTCGTTTTCGGCGCAGTCCTCGGCGAAGATCGAGTGTTCCGGCGGCTCGGGCGTGAGCGTAAAGCTGATGGCCGTGAAGTGCGTCGGATAGTCGAACCGCGGGTCGAGATTCATCCGCTCGCGCGGCAGTTCCTGCGGCTCGACCTCCTGTACGGCGAGCGTATACTCTGTGCCGCGGTAGGAGAAGGCAAACGTATCGCCCGCCTTATCCGCGCGAAAGCGCGGGCCGGGGACGCGCACCTCGTCCGCCGTCATCGTGACGGCGAGCGACTTGAGCTTCGGCGCGCGCTTCGTGACGAACGGAAACGCCGCGCGGCAGATGCTCCAGCCATACGCGCGGTCGAGGCCGTAGTGCGCCATGGCGGGCTCTGCGTCGGCGCAGAAGCCGGGCTGCTCCGGCAGGAAAATGACGCCGCAGCCGTGGCTCGTGCGGAGCTTCGCACCGTTCAAGGTGAGGCTGGGGGTAAAACCGAGGCTGAGCGGGTGCTCGCGCTCCATCTGTTCGCGTTCGCCGCGCGAGAAGTCGATGGACTCGTCGCTTTCGGGATCGATCCCCCACTTTTCCATAAAGCCGCGCAGCGCGGAAGCCTCCGCGCGCATACAAAAATCAACGACAATGCCCTTTGAACAAACGTAAACCGACGGCACGAACCAGTCGCGCCCCGCCCACGAAAACCACTTTTGTACAGGCATTTCCCTGCCCGCGCGCTCGCGCCCGTGGTGGCCCCAAAAGCTGCCGTCAAAGTAGACCTTCCAGTCCGTTTTCTGTTCGGGCGCGTCGCCATTCATTTCGGGATCATAAAAGTCCTCGGTGAATTTGAGCTTGCTGAGATCGAATTCCGCTTGCAGCTTGCGCAGGTATTGCCACGGCCGCTCCATCGGCGTGAGGGAAAAGACTGTGGTGATCTGCGAGAGCACCGCCTTCTGCTTGTCCGTCGGCGGATTCTCGGCAAGGAAGGCGTCAAATTGCGCCTCGTCCCACTGCCACGCCTGCTCGAGCGCCGCACTGTCGCCGGTCGCGAGCAGCAGGCGCAGAAAATCGCTGAAATCGCGCGCGATGACGTGCACGCAGTCCTTGCCGCCGTTCATCGGGCTCACGGCGAAGACCGTTTCGCCAAAACCGCGGACAAAGCAGAAGTGGATGCCGTCCACGCCCGCCCAGCCGAAGATAGAAGCGCCCTTGGGCGTGCAGAAATAGGGATCGTTGTCCTCCCGCCGCATCACGCTGAGGGGCGATAAGTCAAGATGCTTGCGCAGAAATTTCTGATAAAACGCCGCCATGGAAAGCCCTCCTTTGGAGCTCAGGTTTTCCATAGCATACCACACGGGTGCGGAAAAGTCACCGGAATTGCAAAAGCTGTGGATTTTTCGCGCCGGAAGCCGCGCCGCGGCCTTGCCACGCTCTCGCGAACATGATATACTATATTGCTAAACTATCGAGATTCGGGAGGAAACATCCCTTGGAACGCAAAGAAGTCATCGTCAGCGAGCAGGAGCTCGCGCGTCAGAAGGAATTTACGCGCAAGATGCGCGAGATGAACGACCGCCGCACCCGCACGCCGCTCGCGCTGGTCGACACGTTCGGCTGCCAGCAGAACGTGGCAGACGGCGAGGTGCTCATGGGCATGCTGCGCGAGATGGGCTACGAGCTCACGCGCGACGAAAATCAGGCCGACGTCATCCTGCTCAACACCTGCGCCATCCGCGAGCACGCGGAAAAGCGCGTTTACGGCCACTTGGGCCGCCTCAGCCACACGAAGGCCGCCAAGCCGGACCAGATCATCTGTCTCTGCGGCTGCATGGCGCAGCAGAAGGTCGTGGCCGACAAGGTAAAAAATTCCTACCATCACGTCGACCTTGTGCTTGGCCCCCAGGCCGAGTGGCGGCTCCCCGAGCTGCTGCACGAGGTGTACACGAAGAATAAGCGCGTTTTCTCCATCGAGAACGAGCATGGCCGCATCGCCGAGGACCTTCCCATCGTGCGCGAGGGCGGCGTGCGCGCGTGGGTGAGCATCATGTACGGGTGCAATAACTTCTGCTCGTACTGCATCGTGCCCTACGTCCGCGGCCGCGAGCGCAGCCGCGAGCCGGAGAAGATCATCGAGGAATGCCGCGGCCTCATCGCCGAGGGCTACAAGGAGATCACCCTCCTCGGCCAGAACGTGAACAGCTACGGCAAGGACTTGGGCACCGATTACGACTTTGCAGACCTGCTCGCCACCATCAACGCCATTCCCGGCGACTATTGGCTCCGCTTTATGTCGAGCCAGCCGAAGGACGCGACCAACAAACTTTTCGACACGATGGCACGCTGCGAGCACGTTGCAAAGCAGCTCCACCTCCCCGTCCAGTCCGGGTGCGACCGCGTTCTGAAAGCGATGAACCGCCCCTATACGCGCGCAAAGTACGAGGAAATGATCGCCTACGCGCGAAGCGTCATGCCAGGCATGGTGCTCACGAGCGACGTCATCATCGGCTTCCCGGGAGAGACCGAGGACGAAGCGATGCAGACTGTCGATCTTGTAGAAAAGACGCAGTTCGACGCGCTCTTCACCTTTATTTTCTCCCCGCGTCCCGGCACGCCGGCGGCGAAGATGGACGACCCCGTCTCGCGCGAGGAAAAGCAGGTCTGGTTTGAAAAGCTCGTCGACGCGCAGAACGCCATCAGCGCGAAAAAGCACGCAGCCTACATCGGCAGGACAGTGAAAGTCCTTGTCGACGGCGAGAGCGACGACGAGGCATTCCCCCTCGCCGCGCGCACGGAGGGCAACCGCCTCGTGCGCATGAAGGGCGACAAGGCCCTGATCGGCACATTTGCCAAAGCGAAGATCACCGACAGCAACACCTGGGCGCTCTACGGCGAAGCGGTAGAGGAATAAAGAAAAGGGGGCTTTTTGATGAAAGTTGTCATTTTGATGGAAAACAGCACGTGCAGAGACACCGTCGCCTGCGCGCACGGCCTGTCGATGTATATTGAGACCGACAAGCACAAAATTCTTTTCGACATGGGCCCCGACGCGCAGTTTATCGACAATGCCAAGGCGCTCAGCGTCGATTTGACGCAGGTCGACATCGCCTTTTTGTCCCACGCGCACAACGACCACTGCGGCGGCCTCGAAGCGTTCTTGAAGCTGAACGACCGCGCCAAGGTCTATATGCAGAAGGCCGTCTGGGGCCAGTACTACGTCGTCACGCCCAGCAAGTGCGCCTACATCGGCATGGACGCGGTGCTCAAGAATTACGAGGACCGCTTCGTTCTCTGCGATGGCGTGCAGAAGCTTGACGAAGAACTGACGGTTTTCTCCGCCGTTCCGGGCCGCGAGCTGTGGAGCGGCGCGAACGACACGCTGCGCGAGAAGATCGGTGAGGACTATCCGCGCGACACGTTCCGCCACGAGCAGGATCTATTGGTCACGGAAAACGGCAAGACCGCGCTGTTCGCGGGCTGCGCGCACTGCGGCATCGTGAATATCCTGAAAAGCGCCGAGGACGTGCTCGGCAGAGCGCCCGACGCGGTGTTTGCGGGCTTCCACCTCTATAACCCCTCGCTCGGCAAGAGCGAGCCGGACGAGCTGGTCGACGCCGTGGGCGAAAAGCTGCGCGGCGACAAGGTCGCGCACTACTTCACGGGCCACTGCACGGGCAAGGAAGCCTATGAAAGATTGAAACGTAAGCTCGGCGACCGCCTCGGCGAAATGCCCGCGGGCTCCGACTTTGCCGTGTAAATTTTAGATTTTAGAGAGAAAGAAAGCGAGGACGAATCATGGCCGAGATCACGCCGATGATGAAGCAGTATTTGGAGATCAAGGAACAGAATAAGGATTCGATCCTCTTTTTCCGCTTGGGCGACTTCTACGAGATGTTCAACGAGGATGCTCAGCTCGCCTCGCGCGAGCTCGATTTGACGCTGACGACCCGCGACCGCGGCAAGGCGGCGGAGGATCAGACGCCGATGTGCGGCATTCCCTATCATTCGAGCGACGCCTACATCGCGCGCCTGATCGCCAAGGGCTACAAGGTCGCCATCTGCGAGCAGACCGAGGACCCTGCGCTCGCCAAGGGCCTTGTCAAGCGCGATATCATCCGCGTCATCACGCCCGGCACGGTCATCGACAGCGCATGCCTCGACGACCGGCGCGGCAACTTCCTCTGTGGCATCTTTTTGGACGGGCAGAACGCCGGCGCGGCGTTCTGCGACATGACGACCGGCCACACGCACGTGACCGCCTTTTCGGGCGACGACCGCTTAGAGCATCTGTACAACGAGCTCTCGCGCTTCTCCCCCGCCGAGGCGGTGCTGAGCGCGGGTGCTTACGACAACGGTGAGCTGGTCGAATACCTTCGCGATAAGCTGTCCTGCGCGGTCGAGCGCGGCGAGAACCGCTTTGAGCTCAAAGCGTGCGAAAAAGCCATCCGCGCGCAGTTTGGCGAGGAGCGCTTTGCAAGCCTTCCGCGCAACAACCCCGCGGCGGCGCTGGCGCTGGGCGCGCTGCTCTCGTATCTGCACGAGACGCAGAAGACCGATCTTTCCTACATCAAGGATTTAGAATACTACGAGCAGGGCCGCTTCATGGAGCTTGACCTCTCCGCGCGGCGCAATCTGGAGCTGACCGAGACCATCCGCGCCAAGGAAAAGCGCGGGAGCCTCCTCTGGGTGCTCGACAAGACGAAGACCGCCATGGGCGCGCGCAATCTGCGCGCGTGGCTGACGCGTCCCCTGCGCGACGTCGCCGCCATCGAGCGCAGACTTGGCGCGGTCGAGGCGCTGACGAAGAACACCGTCGCGCGCGAAGAGCTGATTCTATCGCTCTCCGGCATCAGCGACATGGAGCGCCTCATCGGCCGCATCGCCTACGGCACGGCGGGCGGGCGCGACTTTGTGTCGCTGCGCAACTCCATCGAGCGCATCACGGAGGTCAAAGCCCAGCTTACGGCGTTCACGACGGGCAGGCTGCATGAGTTAGACAACGAGCTCGACACGCTCACCGACGTGGCGCAGAGCATCCGCGACACGCTCATCGACGAGCCGCCGTTTTCCGTGCGCGAGGGTGGCTTCATCCGCAAGGGCTTCAATGCCGAGGTCGACCGCCTGCACGAGATTTTGTCGGGCGGCAAGGGGCTTCTCGCCGACATCGAGACGCGCGAGAAGGAAAAGACCGGCATCCGCACGCTCAAGATCGGCTACAACAAGGTCTTCGGCTACTATATCGAGGTCTCGAATTCGTTCAAGGACCTCGTCCCCGACACTTACATCCGCAAGCAGACGCTCGTGAACGGCGAGCGCTACATTACCGAAGAACTCAAGAACCTCGAGCAGGAGATCCTGACCGCGGGAGATCGCGACAAGGCGCTCGAATTTGAAATTTTCACCGCCCTGCGCGAATCCGTCACCGCCGAGAGCGTGCGCATCCAGCGCGCGGCGGGGCTCATCGCCGAGCTCGACACGCTCTGCTCGCTCGCGTCCGTCGCGGTGAACAACAACTATTGCCGTCCGAGCGTGGACGACAGCGGCGTCATCGAAATTCACGACGGCCGCCACCCCGTCGTCGAGCGCGTGCTCAAGGACGCGCTCTTCGTCCCGAACGACACCTATATGGGCGAGCGCGAGGACCGCGCCGCCATCATCACCGGCCCCAACATGGCCGGTAAGTCGACCTACATGCGTCAGGTCGCGCTCATCACGCTCATGGCGCAGATCGGCTCGTTCGTGCCCGCCAAGAGCGCGCGCATCGGCGTGGTCGACCGCATCTTCACGCGCATCGGCGCGAGCGACGACTTAGCCGGCGGCCAGTCGACCTTCATGGTCGAGATGACCGAGGTGAGCGAGATCCTGCATCAGGCAACGCCACGCTCGCTGCTCATTCTCGACGAGATCGGCCGCGGCACGTCGACGTTCGACGGCATGAGCATCGCCCGCGCGGTGCTCGAATTCTGCGCCGACCCGAAACGCTTAGGCGCGAAGACGCTGTTCGCCACGCACTATCACGAGCTCACGGAGCTTGAGGGCGTGCTCCCCGGCGTGAAGAACTACAGCATTTCCATCAAAAAGCGCGGCGACGAGCTCATCTTCCTGCGCAAGATCGTCCCCGGCGGCGCCGACCGCAGCTACGGCATCGAGGTCGCAAAGTTAGCGGGCCTTCCGAACGAGGTCGTCAAGCGCGCGAACGTCATCTTAAAAGAGCTGGAGCAGGGCGGCGCGTATCAGGCAAAGCCCCGCGAGGAGACCGAGCAGGTCAGTCTCGACGCGATCGGCGAGGCTGAGGTACTCGCGGCCATCCGCCGCGCGCAGCCCGACACGATGTCCCCCATCGAGGCGATGCAGCTCCTCTACGAGCTCAAGCAGAAGCTTTCGTAATTTCCCCGGAAAAGAGGTCTCCCCATGGCAAAAAAGAAAACCGCCTCCGGCGGCATGAACCGCACCGAGCGCGTCGCCGGAACGATCTTCTTCCTCGTCTATCTTCTGGTGATGCCGCTTTTGGCAACAAGAATATTCGACCTTCTGGAGGTCGTGCTCGACACCACCATCAACGATTCCCTGCGCAATGTGCTCTATTACTACACGCTCTTCGCCGTCACAGTGCTGCTGTTCCACTCGTATCTGGCGCACACATCGGGCCGGTTTTTAGACAACCTGAACCGCTCGCTTTCAACGCTTTTATTGGGACTTCTCGTCTTCTACGGCGCGAACGAGCTCATATTCCGCGTGTGCAACGTGCTTTTTAACAGCCGCACGAACTTAAACGACATGACCATCGCCGCGCAGGTGGCCTCCGCCCCGCGCATGACGGCGCTGATCGTCGTGCTGCTCGCGCCGTTTGTGGAGGAGGTGCTCTTCCGCGGCCTCGTGTTCGGGTGTCTCAAAGAAAAGAGCAGAATATTCGCCTATATCCTCTCCTGCGCGCTGTTCGCGTTTTTACACGTGTGGACGGCGGCGGTGTCCAACTGGGACTTAGGCTATCTCATTTTGATGCTGCAATACCTTGTGCCCGGCCTTGTGTTCGCCTGGGCGTATGAGCATTCGGGCACGCTGTGGACGTCGATCCTGCTCCACATGCTCGTCAATGCCCTTTCCCTTTTCACTATCGCTTCCTAAAAGGAGGAAATCAATGCCCCATATTCAGCAATTATCGCCGCATGTCGCCGACCTCATCGCCGCGGGCGAGGTGGTCGAGCGCCCTGCGAGCGTTGTCAAGGAGCTGCTGGAAAACGCCATCGACGCCGGCGCGCAGAGCGTGACGGTGGAGATGAAAAACGGCGGAATGACCTATCTTCGCGTCAGCGATGACGGCTGCGGCATCGCGCCAAGCGAGCTGCCGACGGCTTTTCTGCGCCACGCGACGAGCAAGCTGCGCACGGCGGAGGATTTGGCCGCCATCGGCACGCTGGGCTTCCGCGGCGAGGCGCTCGCGGCGATCTCGAGTGTGTCGCGGCTCGACATTTTCTCGCGCGAGCGCGGCGCGCTCAGCGGCGCGAAGCTTCACTTAGAGGGCGGCGTCCCCGGCACGGTCGAGGACGCGGGCTGCCCCGAAGGCACGAGCATCATCGTGCGCGACCTCTTCTACAACACGCCCGCGCGCTTAAAGTTTATGAAGCGCGACAGCGCGGAGGCCACGGCCATCGCGGGCCTTGTCGGGCACCTTGCGCTCTCGCATCCGGAGGTGTCGTTCAAGCTCATCAAGGACGGCACGCAGACGCTTTTGACCCCCGGCGACGGCGCGCTGCGCTCCGCCATTTACGCCTCTCTCGGGCGTGAGTTCACGCTCTCGCTCCTTGAGGTCAAGGGCGCGGACGGCGACATGGGCGTCACGGGCTTTGTGACCTCGCCCATCGCCTCGCGCGGCACGCGCGGCATGCAGACGTTTTTCGTCAACGGGCGGCTCGTCAAATCCCAGCTTCTCACCGCCGCGCTCGAAGAAGCGTACTCCAACCGCATGATGAAGGGCAAGTTCCCTGGCTGCGTGCTGCTCGTCGAGCTGCCGCGCGACATGGTGGATGTGAACGTCCACCCCGCCAAGACCATCGTGAAGTTCGTGGGCGAAAAGCGCGTGTTTGATCTCGTTTACCACGCGGTCATGGCCGCGCTCGACAAGCGCGAGGAGGCCGAGCGCCCCCAGCCGAAGCCCGCGTCTCAAGTACAGAATCCGCGCGGCGATTTCTTCGCCAATATGACCTCGCAGCAGTACCGCGAGAGCCGGAAGACGGCGGAAAAGCCCGCCTATACACCTGCCGGTGCGCGTCCCGTGTCCGCGCCGCAGAGCGCGCCGGTGAAGCCCGCGCCCGCCCCGCAGTGGCAGACGAGAGTGCCCGCCATCGACACGCAGAGCGGCGGCAAAGCGGCGCTTTCCGACTATGTGCGCCATGAAACGCCCGCGTTTGCGCCGGTACTGTCAGCACAGCAGTCACAGCCTGTGGAAAAGTCTGTCCATTCTGTGGAAAACCATGACGACGAGGTCATCACGCTGCCGATGCCGGAGAAAGACGCCCGCCCCGTCGTGACCGGCCCAATCATCGGACCGGCGGCGGAGACTGCGGCAGAGCCCGAGCCGGAAGCGCCCGCCGTCCCCATGTTTGCCCCTGCGAAGCAGGAAGAGCCCGAGATCGAGCAGACGACGTTCGTTCCCCCGTCCGCCGCGCCGTGGCGCATCGCGGGCGAGGTGCTCGACACCTACATCGTCTGCGAGGACGAGGATAAAAACGTCTGGCTCATCGACAAGCACGCCGCGCACGAGCGCGTGAATTTCGACCGCATGAAGGCCAACCAGGAGCCACTGATGTGCCAGGCCTTGCTCGCTCCCCTCGTGGCGGAGTTCGCCGCCGAGGAGTACAGCGCGCTTGCGGCGAATTTGGACCTTCTGCGCGAGTTCGGCTTTGAGTGCGAGGAATTCGGCGGCGGGAGCCTGATCCTGCGCGCCATCCCCGCCGATATCGACAGCGGCGATGCCATCCCCGCGCTCGAAGAGCTTGCCGACAAGCTCGTCACCGCCCATACCGTCGACCCCGCCGCCGCGCGCGACGCGCTGCTGCACACGATGGCCTGCAAGGCGGCCATCAAGGGTGGATGGAAGAGCGATTTAAGCGAGCTGCGCGTGCTCGTTGACAAGGTGCAGAGCGGCGAGGTGCAGTTCTGCCCGCACGGACGGCCCGTGAAAGCAAAGCTCACAAAGTACGAGCTCGAAAAAATGTTCAAGCGCGCGTGAGCGCAGGAGGGAGAAAATGAAACTCGTATGCGTCGTCGGCCCGACGGGCTGCGGCAAAACGTGGCTCGGTGTCGAGCTTGCGAAAATGCTCGGCGGCGAGGTCGTCTCCTGCGACTCGATGCAGATCTACCGCGGCATGGCCATCGGTACCGCCGCGCCGACGGCGGAGGAGATGCAGGGCATTCCGCATCACATGGTCGGCGTCGCCGACCCGCGGGAAAACTACTCCGTTGCCCGCTATGCGGACGACGCGGCGAAGTGCGTCGACGATATTCTCTCGCGCGGGAAGCAGCCCGTCATCGTCGGCGGCACGGGGCTGTACTTAAATGCCCTGCTCGCCGGTCACGGCTTCGCCGGCGGTGACAAGGACGGCAGATACCGCGCGGAGTTGGAATCCCGCTGGGACAAGGAGGGCGGCGAGGCGATGTTCGTCGAGCTCCGACGCATCGACCCCGAGACCGCCGGAAATCTCCATTTGAACGACAAAAAGCGCATCCTCCGCGCGCTCGAGGTCTACTACGAGACCGGCAAGACCATGGCACAGCACAACGCGGAGACGAAACTCATCCCCCCGCGCTACGATTCCGTGCGCATCGGCCTTGCCTATGAGGATCGGGACGACATGAAGCGCGCCATCGACCTCCGCGTCGACAAAATGGTCGAGGCGGGGCTTTTCGACGAGGTCAGAGCGCTGCTCGATTCCGGACTTCCCCGCGACGTGACGGCCATGCAGGCCATCGGGTATAAGGAGACGCTTGCCTACTTGGACGGCGAGGCCGCGCGCGAGGAGGCCATCGACGAGATCAAGCTCCGCTCCCGCCAGTATGCCAAGCGCCAGCTCACGTGGCTGCGGCGCGACCCCAGCATCCACTGGTTTTATTGGAAAAAAACGAGGATTCTCCCCGATTGCCTCGCTTTTTCGACAGAAATTCTCCATACCTATGGCGTATCCTGACTTTAACGCGGACAAGCCGTCCGCAAAAAAGAAAGGAAAGAAAAGCCATGAAAAAAATCGCAAACCTTCAGGACCTATTTCTCCTCTCTGCGCGCCGCAATCGTACGAGCGTGACGGTATTTCTCGTCAACGGCTTCCAGATGCGCGGCGTCATCACGGGCTTTGACAGCTTTGTCGTCATCTTGGAGAGCGACGGCAAGCAGCAGATGCTCTACAAGCACGCGATCTCGACGATCGTGCCCATCGCGGCCATCGACCTCAAAGGCGCGGAGGAAAGCGAGGAGTAAGCACGCCTGATCCGGGAGTGTGCCATGAAATCTACATCCGTTTCCACAAAGATCATCACGATCCTGCTCCTTTTGGCGGTCATCGGGTATTTCGCCGTGCAGGGCTACAACTACTTTGTCAGCCCCGAGACGACGACGCTCGTCTACCGCTATCACAGCGAGCGGTCCATTGCCCTGCGGGGCTACGTGGTGCGCGACGAGCAGGTCGTGGACTGCGGCGAAACGCTCATCGAGCTCAAGCACGCTGAGGGCGAGCGCGTGGGCCAGGGCGACACCATCGCCTCCGTCTACCGCTCGGCCGACGCGCTGAATGCCACGCAGCAGCTCGAGACACTGCGCGCGCAGAAAGAGCAGCTTGAGTACGCCAAGAGCGCCTCGAGCGACGCGGCCACCGCGCTGCGTCTGGATACCGACATCCGCGAGCAGATCATCTCCGTGCGCGCGGCCTACGAGTCGGGCGCGTACAGCTCGCTCGACACGCTGATCCCCCAGCTCAAAACGACGGTCTTGAAGCGCGAATACGCCTATAACGGCAGCGACGACTTAACCGCGAAGCTTGACGAGCTGAACGCGCAGATCACCGCGCTCTCGGGCGCGGCGAGCGGCGGCACGACGCGCATCACAGCGCCCGTGTCGGGGACTTACAGCGCCGTGGCCGACGGGTATGAAAGCGTGCTGACGCCGGAGGTGCTCGAGACGATGACGCCCTCGCAGCTTTCGTCCGCCGCGCCGCAGAGCGTTTCGACCACGGTGGGCAAGCTCATTCAGGGCAGCGCGTGGTACTTCGCCGCGAACGTGAACGAGGAGAACGCCGCGTCCCTGAAGGAGAACAGCAGGCTGACGCTCCGCATGGCGTCGGGCGTCGGCTTTGACCTGCCCGTCACGCTCACGCGCATCAGCGCCGCGGAGAACGGCAAATGCCTGATCGTGCTCAAGAGCACGCGGTACTTATCCTACATGACGCTGCTGCGCGAGCAGAACGCCGAGCTCATCATCAGCGCATACGACGGCCTGCGCGTGCCGAAAAACGCGCTGCGCGTGGATGAAAACGGCGTGTCAGGCGTTTACTGCCTCGTCGGGCGCGTGGCGTACTTCAAGCCTGTGAGCATCGTCTATCAGGGCAGCGACTACTGTCTGGTGGAGCCCGGCACGATCGAAGCCGCCACGGAGAGCCAAAAGTCCCTTTACACCCTGCGCCCGAACGATGAGGTCATCGTTTCGGCAGGGGAACTATATAACGGAAAGGTCGTAGATTAAAAATGAGCATTGCTGAAAACATCGCGCGCGTGCGCGCAAACATTGCCGCGGCCGCCAAAGAGGCGGGCCGCGACGTAAGCGAAATTACCCTCGTTGGCGCGAGCAAGATGAACGACGCGGACGCCTGCCGCGCCGCCATCGCCGCGGGCATCGACGTGCTGGGCGAGAACCGCGAGCAGGAGATGACGAAAAAGCTCGCCGAGCACGCCTATGACGGCGCTCCCCTGCACTTTATCGGCCACCTCCAGCGCAACAAGGTGAAAAATGTCGTTGGCAAGGTCGCGATGATCGAATCGGTCGGCTCGCTCGAGCTGCTCTCTGCCATCGACAAGCAGGCCGAGAAGCTGGGCATCGTGCAGGATATCCTGCTTGAGGTGAATATCGGCGGCGAGGAGGCCAAGAGCGGCTTTGCGCCCGAGAGCCTGGAGCAGGCGGCGGAAGAGGCCAAAAAGTGCGCAAATGTCCGCGTGCGCGGCCTCATGTGTATCCCGCCGGTTGCCGAGGGCGAGCACGGTAGCCTGCCCTACTTTGAAAAAGTTCATGCACTTTTTGTTGACATCAATGCCAAGTTGTATGATAATACACTTGATATACTGTCAATGGGCATGAGCGGCGACTATGAAGACGCGGTGCGCGCAGGCGCGACGATGGTGCGCGTCGGCACGGCGATTTTCGGCGCCCGCAATTATACGATTTGATCGAGGAGGTCTTGATACCATGGGTATTTTGGATGATCTGAAAAAGTGGGCTCACCCCTACGAGGATGAGGATGAGGAATATGAAGATGATTTCCCCGATCTGAGAGACCGCGGCGACACGGGCGCCTTTGCCGACCGCCGCAGCGCCGAGCGCAAGGCGGAGGACCGCCGCAACAAGGTCGTGAACATCAACGCGACCACGCAGCTCAAGGTCGTGCTCGTCAAGCCCGAGCGCTTTGAAAACGCGAGCGAGATCGCCGACCATCTGAAGGAAAAGCGCACGGTGGTCATCAACCTTGAGTCCACGAACAAGGACATTGCAAGAAGACTGATCGACTTCCTCTCCGGCGTGGCCTACGCGGGCGAGGGCAAGATCAAAAAGGTCGCGGCCAACACGTACATCATCACGCCCTATCATGTGGATATCATGGGCGATCTGATCGACGAGCTGGAAAATAACGGCCTCTACCTGTAAAGAAACGGAGAGTGGGATAGCATGCTGACACCGCAGGAAGTTTCCGGCCGCGCTTTCAGCAAAGCGGCCTTCGGCGGATATAATATGGCGATGGTCGACGAGTTTCTCGACGAGCTGACCGACGATTATACCTCGCTCTATAAAGAAAACGCCGCCCTCAAGGCCAAGCTCAAGGTGCTGGTCGACAAGGTGGAGGAGTACCGCGCGACGGAGGATTCCATGCGCGCCGCCCTCCTGACCGCCCAGCGCATGGCCAACACCATGGTCGAAGAGGCCGAGGAGAAGAAAAAGGCCGTGCTCGCCGGCGCGGAGGACGAAGCCCGCGCCAAGATCGGCGCGCTGCAGAGCGATGTCGAGCTCGAGCAGCGCCGATTGAACGCGGCCAAGGCCGCGACGGCGGAATTTTTGCAGAAGACGCGCGAGCTTGCGCAGGCGCAGCTTGCGCTCATCGAGCGCGCGCCCGACCTCACGCCCGAGGAGATCGCGGGCGGCGAAAAGACCGAGCAGAAGACCGAGGCCGACGTGAACGCCATCGAGGAAAATATCCTCGCGTCCTTCCGCCCCGCGGCGGAGGAGCCCGCGCCCGAAAAGACGCAGGAGACCGCTCCGGCGGAAGAGCAGAGCGCGCCGAAGGCCGAGGAGCCCAAGGCGGAGCCGCTCGAGCCGGACGACAGCCCGTTTGTAGAAACGGCCAGCCATGCCATCCGTCTGGATGACCTCAAGTTCGGCCGCAACTATCACGGAGAAGAGTAACAGCAAAAGGGCGGTTTTGGCCGACTCCACAGAGGAGCCGGTTTCAGACCGCCCTTTTATTTTTTCTTTGGCCGCAGCGCGGTGAAAAGGAGACGACATGAACAAAAAGCCCATCATCGCCTTTCTCTACGACTTTGACAAGACCCTCTGCACGACCGACATGCAGGACTATACGTTCATCCCCTCGCTCGGCTACACGCCCGGCGAGTTCTGGAGCATCGCGAATTCCTTCGGCTTTGAGAACCGCATGGACGGCCTGCTCGCCTACATGTACACGATGATCGAGGAGTGCCGCAAAAAGGGCATCCGCCTGGACCGCGACTACCTCGTCTCCTGCGGGCATGCGATCGAGCTGTTCCCCGGCGTGCAGGACTGGTTCTCGCGCATCAACGCCTTCGGCGAAACGCTGGGCGTGGAGATCGAGCACTACGTGCTCTCATCCGGCCTGCGCGAGATCATCGAGGGCAGCGGCGTGAGCCATGAATTTAAGGAAATTTACGCCTGTGAGTTTTTCTACAACGAAGAGGGCCTCGCCTCGTGGCCGAAGCTCGACGTCAACTTCACGAACAAGACACAGTTCGTCTACCGCATCAACAAGGGAATACTCGACGTCGCGAAGGACAAGGAGCTCAACGCTTCGATGCCCGACGACTCCAAGCGCATCCCGTTCACGAACATGATCTACATCGGCGACGGCCTTTCCGACGTGCCGTGCATGAAGATGATGCGCGCCTACGGCGGGCAGGCGGTGGCCGTGTATCAGGACAGCAACCGCGCGGGCGTGGAGGACTTGCTCGCCAAGGGGCGCGTGGACTTCATCTTCCCTGCCGACTATCGCGACGGGACGCTCTTTGACGAGACGATGAAAAATATCGTTCGTAAGATAGCCATCGCCGACGCGCTGGCCGAGGAAAACCAGCAGCAGCTCCGCTCGCTCGGCCGGAGCGAGGTGCCGCAGCAGGTGGGGCTGTTCTGATGGTCAATTTGCGCTGCCCCGTCTGCGCCGGGGCGCTTGAAAAACGCGCGGGGGCCTATCTCTGCCCGAAAAACCACAGCTTTGACATCGCCAAGAGCGGATACGTCAACCTCCTGCTCAACTCCTCGCAGGGCCACCACGGGGACGACAAGCTCATGGTACGCGCCCGCCGCGACTTTTTGGACAAGGGCTATTACGACCGCTTCATCGCCGCCGTTGCGGACGCCGCGGCGGAGTTCACGCCGCCGGAGGCGACGGTCCTCGACGCAGGCTGCGGCGAGGGGATTTATTCTCTTGCCGTTCTGCGCGCCATCGAAAAAGCGGGCAAGCACGGCGAGCTTTTAGGCGTCGACATTTCGAAGACCGCGCTCCAGTACGCATCGAAGCGCTCGCCGGACTTCACGCTCTGTGTCGCCTCGTGCGCGCATCTGCCGGTCGAAGACGGCAGTGTCGACGAGGTGCTCAATATCTTCTCCCCTTTCGTGCCGGAGGAATTTGCGCGCGTGCTGAAGCCGGGCGGCTATCTTCTGCGCGCCTATCCCCTGCGCGAGCATCTGTGGGAACTCAAAGCGCTCATCTACGACACGCCGCGCGACAACCCGCCCACGCCGCTTACGACTGAGGGCTTCACGCTCGTCGAAACGCGCGAAGTGCGCGATATCATTCATTTATCCTGTAATGAGGATATTCTATCTTTGTTCCGCATGACGCCGTACTATTATAAGACGGGGGCCAAGGATCAGCAAAAAGCTGAGCAGGCTCAGGAGCTTAGTGTCAAACTGGCGTTTGGGCTGGCGATTTATCAAAGGGATTGATGATACTCCCGCACTATGAGGGAGGGGAAAGCGGCGTGCGCGCCGCGGCACAAAAGGGGGCCATTCTCTTTCACAAAAGAGAATGGCCCCCTTTAGATCCCCCAAGA
>OGCO01000935.1_pt1 | contig 47538 bp, 42 predicted proteins | sample 1570171 | NCBI WGS metagenome assembly OGCO01 (sample SAMEA4370583, study PRJEB24528) | human gut metagenome
GTGTGATTAATTCGAAGAATGCGTTGCCTATTTTGGATTGTTTCCTCTTTGAACTACAAGACGGAACCTTGTCTGTAACCGTTTCCGACAGCGAAACAACGATGGTTACTACAGTCGAAGTGAACGAAAGTGATACCGACGGACGTTTTGCCGTAACCGCCAAAACTCTGTTGGATGCTTTGAAGGAAATTCCCGAACAACCGCTGACATTTGACATCAACACAAATTCTTTGGAGATTACAGTACAGTATCAAAACGGTAAATACAGCCTGATGGGACAGAACGCGGACGAATTCCCGCAATCGGCCATGCTGGGTGACAACGCCGTACGTGTGGAAATGGATGCGCAGGTGTTGCTGGGCGGTATCAACCGCGCGGTATTTGCAACCGCCGATGACGAGCTTCGTCCCGTGATGAACGGTATCTATTTCGATATTACCACCGAAGACATCACCATGGTGGCTTCCGACGGCCATAAGCTGGTACGCTGCAAGACGCTGGCCGCCAAAGGCAATGAACGCGCCGCTTTCATCCTGCCCAAGAAACCCGCCAACCTGATGAAGAACCTGTTGCCGAAAGAACAGGGCATGGTAACCATTGAGTTTGATGAACGTAACGCTGTGGTTACGCTGGAAAGCTATCGCATGGTATGCCGTCTGATTGAAGGACGCTATCCGAACTATAACTCTGTAATTCCGCAGAACAACCCGTATAAGGTAACGGTAGACCGCCAGCAACTGATAGGCGCGTTGCGCCGCGTGTCCATCTTCTCGTCACAGGCCAGCAGCCTTATCAAGCTGCGCATGCAGGAAAACCGGATTGTGATTTCGGCGCAGGACATCGACTTCTCCACTTCGGCGGAAGAGACACAGACTTGCCAGTATACGGGCAATCCGATGAGCATCGGCTTCAAATCTACTTTCCTCATAGATATCCTGAATAATATTTCAGCGGATGAAGTGGTTATCGAATTGGCCGATCCTTCACGCGCCGGCGTTATCGTTCCGGTAGAGCAGGAAGAAAACGAAGACCTGCTGATGCTGCTGATGCCGATGATGCTGAATGACTAATGAGATAGTAACCTGTCATTTTTTGTTTAGGCACGGATTACGCGGATTTCACGGTTCAGGTTTATAGAAAAACCGTGTCAGTCCGTGTAATCCGTGCCTAAAAGATAAATAAATACGAAACTTCATGAAACTGAATCTTAAAAATCCGATTGTCTTTTTTGATTTGGAGACCACCGGTACAAACATTAACTCAGACCGAATAGTAGAAATCTGTTATCTCAAAGTATATCCCAACGGGAACGAGGAAACCAAAACCATGCGTATCAATCCCGAAATGCATATTCCGGCGGAAGCTTCCGCCGTTCATGGCATTTATGATGAAGATGTAGCGGACTGTCCCACGTTTAAGGAAGTGGCGCGCGGCATCGCCAATGATATTGAAGGCTGCGACCTTGCCGGTTTCAATTCCAACCGTTTTGATATTCCCGTTCTGGCGGAAGAATTCCTGCGTGCGGATGTGGATATCGACATGAGCCGCCGCAAGTTTGTGGATGTGCAGGTTATCTTCCATAAAATGGAACAGCGCACGCTGTCCGCCGCCTATAAGTTCTATTGCGGCAAGAATCTGGAAGACGCCCATACGGCGGAAGCGGACACTCGCGCTACCTATGAGGTGCTGATGTCGCAACTGGACCGCTATCCGGACTTGCAGAACGATGTGACTTTCCTGTCGGATTATTCCAGTTTCAACAAGAATGTGGACTTTGCGGGACGCATGGTTTACGATGATAAAGGTGTGGAAGTGTTTAATTTCGGTAAGTACAAAGGCATGTCGGTAGCCGATGTGCTGAAGCGTGATCCGGGATATTACAGCTGGATACTGAACAGTGATTTTACACTGAATACCAAAGCCATGCTGACTAAAATCCGCCTGCGTGAGATTACTCAGAAGTGATATTTGTAATTAGTATTTTGATTTCATGGCAAATCCACTGAAAGGAAAGAAAATAGTACTCGGCATTACAGGCAGTATTGCCGCTTATAAAGCCTGCCATATCATCCGCGGACTTATAAAACAGGGTGCGGAAGTGCAGGTCGTTATAACCCCTGCGGGAAAAGAATTCATAACTCCCATTACTTTATCCGCCCTCACCGGAAAGCCTGTCATCAGTGAGTTTTTTGCGCAACGTGACGGGACATGGAACAGTCACGTGGATTTGGGCTTGTGGGCGGATGCCATGCTGATAGCTCCGGCCACGGCTTCCACTATCGGTAAAATGGCGAATGGCGTTGCCGACAATATGCTGATAACCACTTATCTGTCTGCAAAAGCTCCTGTGTTTGTGGCTCCGGCGATGGATTTGGATATGTATGCTCATCCGTCCACCCAAAAGAATCTGGAGACGCTACGCTCGTATGGCAATCATATCATAGAACCGGGCACGGGCGAGCTGGCGAGCCATTTGGTGGGCAAAGGAAGAATGGAAGAACCGGACGTTATCATCCGTCATTTGGAAGAGTTCTTCGCAGCCAAAGACGGTGACCTGGCCGGAAAGAAAATTATGATAACTACCGGACCTACGTATGAAAAAATAGACCCGGTGCGTTTCATCGGCAATTATTCGTCGGGTAAGATGGGTTTTACGCTTGCCGATGAATGTGCGGCAAGAGGAGCGGCTGTGACTCTGGTTTCGGGACCTGTGCAGCTCCGTACGCATTATCCTATGCATCAACATTTCAATGTCGAGTCTGCCGGACAGATGTTTGAGGCGGCCACTTCTTTGTTTTACAATGCGGATGCCGTTATTATGGCCGCCGCCGTAGCCGACTATACGCCGGAGCAGGTGGCCGATAAGAAGATTAAGCGGGAAAAGACCGGGGATATGTCGTTGGATTTGAAGCCTACGCAGGATATTGCCGCCCGTTTGGGAGAGATGAAGAAGCAATATCCCGGCAAAGTGCTGGTAGGGTTTGCCCTCGAAACCAATGACGAACGACAGAATGCGGAAGATAAGCTGAACCGTAAGAATCTGGACTTTATCGTGCTCAATTCGTTGAATGACAAAGGCGCCGGATTCCGTTACGATACCAATAAAATCAGTATTATCGACCGGAATGGTAAAAAGGATTATCCGTTGAAGTCCAAAGCCGAGGTGGCTGCGGACATTATTGACCATCTGGTGGAAGTGATGAAACATTAATGCTATTTTCGATTATCAACTCTCAATTCTCAATTTTATAAAATGTTGCGTTCTCTATACATACAGAATTATGCGCTTATCGAGAAACTTGATATAGACTTCGGTAGCGGTTTCTCGGTGATTACCGGTGAGACAGGCGCCGGGAAGTCCATTATACTGGGAGCTATCGGCCTGTTGCTGGGGCAGCGCGCCGATGTGAAGTCTATCAGGCGAGGCGCCGCGAAATGTGTGATTGAAGCCCGTTTTGAGATTGCGGGCTACGGCATGCAGCCTTTCTTTGAGGAAAACGAACTGGAATACGAAGATGAGTGCATTCTGCGCCGTGAAGTCTATGCTTCGGGCAAGAGCCGCGCATTCATCAATGATACGCCGGCTTCATTGGTACAGATGAAAGAGCTTGGTGAGCAATTGATTGACGTGCACTCGCAGCATCAGAACTTATTGCTGAACAAAGAGGGTTTCCAGCTGAATGTGCTGGATATATTGGCGCATGATGAAGAAGAACTGGCCGCCTATCAGTCCCTTCATCGGGAATGGAAGCAGGCGCAGCGGGATTTAGAGAACCTTATCGCCCTTGCCGGGCAGAATAAGGCTGATGAAGACTATATCCGTTTTCAGTTGGAGCAGTTGGAAGACGCTCACCTGACTGCCGGAGAGCAGGAAGAACTGGAGCGGGAAGCCGATACGCTGAGCCATGCGGAAGAGATAAAAGCCGGACTGTTCCGTGCCGGTCAGGTGATGAACTCCGATGAAGGCGGTCTGCTCTCCGCGTTGAAAGAGTGTTTGAACACAATGTCGGGGCTGCAGAAAGTATATCCTTCGGCCGGGGAACTTGCCGAGCGTCTGGAAAGCAGCTATATCGAATTGAAAGATATTTCCCAGGAGATTTCAGGAAAGGAAGAAGAGGTTGAATTTAATCCAGCCCGGCTGGAAGAAGTGAACGACCGTTTGAACCTGGTTTATACTCTCCAGCAGAAACATCGAGTCTCTACGGTGGACGAACTGCTGGCTTTGGCGGATGATTATGCAGCGAAACTCTCCAACATCACTTCATCGGATGAACAGATTGAAGAACTGAAGTCCCGTAGCGAAGCCTTATATAATAAGGTGAAAAAGCAGGCCGCGGTACTGACCGAATTGCGTACTGCCGCAGCCCGCGAGGTCGAGAAACAAATGGCAGCCCGTTTGATACCGTTAGGAATGCCTAATGTTCGTTTCCGGGTAGAGATAGGTACGCGTAAGGAGCCGGGTGCGCATGGCGCGGATACGGTGGGCTTCCTTTTCTCCGCCAATAAGAACGGGGCGCTGCAGAATATATCTTCGGTAGCTTCGGGCGGTGAGATTGCCCGTGTCATGTTGTCTGTCAAGGCGATGATAGCCGGAGCGGTGAAGCTGCCCACTATCGTATTCGATGAAATAGATACCGGAGTTTCCGGTGAGATAGCCGACCGTATGGCGGACATTATGCAGGAAATGGGGGATAGCGACCGCCAGGTTATCAGCATTACCCACCTGCCGCAGATTGCCGCCCGCGGACGTGCCCATTATAAGGTGTACAAGCAGGATAATGAGACGGAAACCAACAGCCATATCCGCCGCCTGACGGACGAAGAACGGGTAGAGGAGATAGCGCATATGTTGAGCGGCGCCACCTTGACGGAAGCTGCGCTGAACAATGCAAAGGCGTTGTTGGGCATCGTCTGACGGGGGTGTAATTCTGCGCTTGTAAAGTAGAGGTTTACAGCCGTAGCGTAAAGCTCCGGCAGACTGAAGTAAGACAAAAAACAATTAAGATACAATGACAGATAAAAGTGAAATGATTTTCGGCGTTCGCGCCGTAATAGAAGCTATTCAGGCAGGTAAGGACATAGACAAGATATTGGTGAAGAAAGATATTCAGAGCGACTTGTCCAAAGAGTTGTTTGCCGCTTTGAAGGGAACTTTGATTCCCGTGCAACGTGTGCCGGTGGAACGTATCAACCGTTTTACACGCAAGAACCATCAGGGTGTGATAGCGTTTGTTTCCGCCGTGACCTACCAGAAAACGGAAGACCTTGTGCCGTTTCTGTTTGAAGAGGGAAAGAACCCGTTGTTTGTCATGCTGGACGGCATAACGGATGTGCGTAATTTCGGAGCGATAGCCCGTACTTGCGAGTGTGCGGCGGTAGATGCCGTTATTATCCCCGCCAAGAACAGCGTGACGGTGAATGCCGATGCGGTGAAGACTTCGGCGGGAGCGTTGCATACCTTGCCCGTATGCCGCGAGCAGAACTTGAAAGATACCTTGCAGTACCTTAAAAACAGCGGCTTCCATATTGTGGCTGCCACGGAAAAAGGTGATTACGACTACACAAAAGCCGATTATACCGGTCCTATGTGTATCATCATGGGCGCTGAGGATAAAGGCGTCTCTTACGACAACCTTGCATTATGTGACGAATGGGTAAAGATTCCGATGCTGGGTACGATTGAGTCTCTTAACGTATCTGTTGCGGCGGGTATTCTGATTTATGAAGCTGTGAAACAAAGAACCAACTAAATATGAAAAAGAAGATTTTCCTGCTTTTCACTCTGTGCCTTCTGGCTCAGTGGAGTGTAGCGCAAGCCCCCAAATGGGTGGAGAAAGCTAAACGTGCCGTATTCTCGGTGGTCACTTATGGTGAGAATGACAAGATTCTGAATACCGGAAACGGGTTCTTCGTGACGGAAGACGGCGTTGCCTTGTCCGATTACTCTCTGTTCAAGGGAGCGCAACGGGCGGTAGTGATGAACTCGGAAGGCGTACAGATGCCGGTAGTTTCTATTTTGGGCGCAAATGATATGTACGATGTCATTAAGTTTCGTGTAGGCATATCAACCAAGAAAGTTCCTGCATTGAACCCGGCAACCACGGCTCCGGCAGTGGGCGCCAATGTATATATTCTGCCTTATTCCACGCAAAAAGACCGTTCTTATACCGCCGGACAAGTGAAAGCGGCGGATAAGTTCTCCGAAAAGTATTATTACTATACGCTCAACCTGCGTCTGAAAGATAAGATGGTGAGTTGTCCCGTAATGACCGAGGAAGGACAGGTCTTTGCCCTTGCGCAGAAATCATCCGGCGCCGACACCGCAACAATCTGTTATGCGGTAGACGCTAAGTTTGCCATAGACCAGAATGTTTCGGCGTTCTCTTCCAGCGATATGACTTTAAAGAATATCGGCATCAAGAAGGCATTGCCCGATACGGAAGAACAGGCGTTGGTGTTCCTCTTCATGGCTTCTTCACAGGTTACCCCGGAGAAGTACGCCGAACTGCTGGATGACTTCGTCGCCGAATATCCGAATAGCGCGGACGGTTATTTGCGTCGTGCTACCAACCGGTTGTATCAGTCAAAGGATGACGCCTCGATGGATAAGGTGGTGGCCGATATGGATAAGGCCCTGAGCGTAACTCAGAAGAAGGACGATGTATATTACAATCGTGCCAAGCTGATATACAATTATATGTTGGGCAATCCGGAGAAACCTTACAAGGACTGGTCGTACGACAAGGCTGCGGATGAAATAAGAAAGGCGATTGCCGTTCAGGAACTTCCGGTGTATGTACAGACCGAAGGAGATATTTTGTTTGCGAAACAAGATTATCCGGCTGCTTTGGCTTGCTATGAAAAGGTGAATCAGTCCAATCTGGCGTCGGCGGCCACTTTCTTCAGTGCAGCCAAGACCAAAGAACTGATGAAAGCGCCTGCGGAAGAAGTAGTGGCGCTTATGGATAGTTGTATGGCACGCTTCAGCGAGCCGTATACGGAAGAAGCCGCCCCTTATCTGTTGGAACGTGCCCAAGCCCGTATGAATGCGAATCAGGCGCGCGCCGCGATGCTCGACTATGATGCGTATTACAAGACGGTAAACGGCAAGGTGAATGATGTATTCTATTACTATCGTGAGCAGGCCGCCTTGAAAGCCAAGCAGTTCCAGCGTGCGCTGAATGATATGGAAAAGGCTATCGAATTAAGTCCGAAAGATTTGACTTACCGTGCGGAACTTGCCGTTGTCAATATTCGTGTGGGACGTAATGAGGAAGCGCTGAAGGTGCTGCAGGCCGCTTTGGAAATCGACCCTAAATATGCGGAAGCCTATCGTCTGATGGGAATCGCGCAGTTGCAGATGAAGAAAAATCAGGAAGCGTGCCAAAGTTTTGCCAAAGCGAAAGAATTGGGAGACCCGAATGTGGATGAACTGATTAAAAAGCATTGCAAATAAGTTATATACTAACGATAAAGGCTCCGCTTTCACAAGCAGAGCCTTTGTTTGGGAAACTTCCCCATGCTAAAATAAAAGTTAAGTCTAGGTATTAACAGGTTATGAGTGAAATTTCTTTCGTATATTCGTATAGTAAATGCACGGCTTTTAGGAATACTGCATGGACTTATTGATTTTTTTTGAGAATATTGTAAAGAAAGATACGATATACTTGATAATGAACAGATAAAAAGAATAAGAAAATTATGAAGAAAGTAATTTGCAGCCAAAAGGCTCCGGGCGCAATAGGCCCATACAGTCAAGCTATTGAAGCGAACGGAATGGTGTTTGTATCAGGTCAGTTACCCATCGACGCTGCTACCGGAGTGATGGCAGAGGGCGCAGAGGCTCAGGCACGCCAATCGCTGGAGAATGTAAAGCACATTCTGGAAGAAGCAGGATTGAGCATGGCGAATATTGTAAAGACTACCGTTTTTCTGGCGGATATGTCTTTGTTTGCCGATATGAACAAGGTGTACGCCACTTACTTTGACGGAGATTTCCCCGCCCGTTCGGCAGTTGCCGTAAAGGCGCTTCCGAAAGACGCTTTAGTGGAGATCGAGTGCATCGCGGTTCGCTAACAAGTCCGCTACAATAAAGCTGCTGCCACCTACGAAGATAAAGTCTTCCGGGTGGCTTTTTTCTTGCGCTGCGGTCACAGCGGCAGGGACATCCGGATAGCAGCTTCCCCGCAGACCGGCTTGTGCGGCGAGCGCGCGCAGCTCTTCTTCGGGCAGGGCGCGCTTTACGCAGGCCTTGGTGAAATAGTAGGCGGCGTCTTTGGGAAGCAGGGCGAGTACGCCGCTGATATCCTTGTCATTTACCATACCTATTACAATATGCAGCTGGCGGCAGGTCTGCTGCTTCAATTGTTCTACAATGTAGCTGATGCCGCCTACGTTGTGTCCGGTGTCGCATATCAGGGTGGGGGTGTCCTGCAGCTTTTGCCAGCGTCCCATTAATCCCGTCAGTTCGCAGACATGGGCGAAACCGCTGCGTATGCTTTGTTCGTCTATCCAGTAACCGGCTTCTTGCAGCAGCGGTAAGGCGGTGAGAATGGTACGCGTGTTCTTTATCTGATAGAGCCCTTGCAATTCTGTTTTCATCCCGGGATAATCTTGTATCATCGTATCTTCCGCGAATATGACCGGAGCTTTTTCTTCTTCCGCTTTTTGCAGGAACACAGGTTTGGTTTCGGGAGTGGTTTCTCCGATGACGACGGGGATGCCTGCCTTGATGATGCCTGCCTTTTCTCCGGCTATCTTTGCCAGCGTGTCGCCTAAAAACTGGGTGTGGTCGAAACTTATGTTGGTGATAAGGCACAAATCCGGATGAATGATGTTTGTGCAGTCCAGCCTGCCGCCCAGCCCGACTTCAATGACGGCTGTATCCACTTTTTCATCGGCAAAATAACGGAAAGCCATGGCGGTGGTCAGCTCGAAGAAAGAAGGGTGCAGAGGCTCGAAAAAGTCACGCTCTTTTTCTACGAAACGTACTACATACTCTTCCGGTATAGGCTGTCCGTTTATACGGATACGTTCGCGGAAGTCCACCAAGTGGGGGGAAGTGTAAAGTCCCACACGATACCCGGCTTCCTGCAATATGGCGGCCAGCGTGTGCGAACAGGAGCCTTTGCCGTTGGTTCCCGCCACATGGATGGTGCGGAACGAGCGGTGGGGATGTCCGAAATGTTCGTCCAGTATACGTGTGTTTTCCAGCCCTTCTTTGTATGCCGAGCCACCCACTTGCTGGAACATGGGTACGCTGTTATATAAGTAAGTTAAAGTGTTCTGATAGTCCATCTTTTATAAAAATTAACGGGAAAGCAATCCTTTCTCCCTATTAAAGTGTTATCTTTAGGAACGGCAAAGATAAGGCAATTTTATTTAAGTGCGTATGCTTGCTTTATTTTATATGTCGGTATGAGGTATAAACAATTTAAATCTAAAGAGTATGGGAGCTAAGAAAAACTTTGTGATTGATACCAATGTTATCCTTCACGATTATAACTGTTTGAAGAACTTTCAAGAGAACGACATTTATCTTCCCATTGTAGTGCTTGAAGAACTCGATAAATTCAAGAAAGGCAACGAGCAGATAAATTTCAATGCCCGTGAGTTTGTCCGGGAACTCGACTTGATTACCGACGATAACCTCTTTACCAAAGGCGCTCCGCTGGGAGAGGGGCTGGGACGTTTGTTCGTAGTGGCCGGTTCGGTAGATTCGTCCCGCGTGCGTGATTCTTTCCCTGAACGCATTCCCGATCATCAGATATTGTCCGTCGTTGACTGGTTGACGGAGAAAAAGCCGAAAATGAAATCCATTCTTGTCACCAAAGACGTCAACCTTCGTATGAAAGCGCGCTCCATCGGACTGCTGTGCGAGGATTATATCAATGACAAGGTAATCAATGTGGATATATTTGAAAAATCGAATGAAGTGTTCGAGGGGGTCGACCCTACTTTGATAGACCGTATCTATTCATCCAAAGAGGGGCTGGATATCAGTGAGTTCGACTTTAAGGATGTCATCCATCCCAATGAATGCTTTGTACTGAAAAGCGACCGTAGCAGTGTGCTTGCCCGCTATAATCCTTTTACGCATTCTGTCTGCCGTGTAAACAAGACGAAGAATTACGGTATAGAACCGCGCAACGCCGAGCAGAGCTTTGCTTTTGAAGTGCTGAACGATCCGAATATCAAGTTGGTAGCCCTTACGGGTAAGGCCGGAACCGGTAAGACGCTGTTGGCGCTGGCTGCCGCTTTGGGCAAGCTGACGGATTATAAGCAAATCCTGTTGGCGCGTCCTATCGTCGCCTTATCCAATAAAGACCTTGGTTTCCTGCCGGGTGACGCCAATGAAAAGGTCGCTCCGTATATGCAGCCTTTGTTTGATAATTTGAACGTGATCAAACATCAGTTTGCATCTAATTCGAGTGAAGTGAAAAGGTTGGAAGATATGCAGAAAAGCGACCAACTGGTTATTGAAGCCCTGGCCTTTATCCGTGGACGCAGCTTGAGCGAGACTTATTGTATCATTGACGAGGCGCAGAACCTTACTCCTCATGAAATCAAAACCATCATAACACGTGCCGGAGAGGGGACGAAGATGGTATTCACGGGTGACATCCAACAGATTGACCAGCCGTATCTGGACAGCCAGTCCAACGGACTTGTTTATATGATAGACCGCATGAGAGATCAGAACCTGTTTGCCCATATCAATTTAGTGAAAGGAGAGCGTAGCCAGCTGAGCGAGTTAGCAAGTAACTTGATGTAACATTTTATCATTTTCTTCTTCGCTTTGATAAAAATTAGTGTATCTTTGCGGTGCCTAAAACAAAAACTGTCAAACGTGATGAAGCGAAACTTTTTTCATCGGTACCTTTCAGCAAAGGTATTACCGATATGGACTGTTCTATTGATTGATGTGCTTATTATTGTCGTATCCAGTCTGTTGGCTTATGCGCTGCGATATGATTTCCGGAGTCTGTTCTCGGAATCTTCGTCCATAGACATAACGATTGTGTGGACGGTAATCGTCAATGTGATATTCTTTAGAGTGTTTCGTACGTACTCTAACGTGCTTCGCTTTTCATCGTTTGTAGATATAATGCGCATATTCGTATCGCTGACGGTTTCCTACGCATTGTTGCTGATAACGAGTGTGCTGGCAAAAAGCTGCATGGACATTAATGTAGCGCCTGCTACGGTATTGTTCATGTCTTATATCATCAGTTTTGCCATGATGGCGTGTTCCCGTATTGTTGTAAAGATATTCTTTGAAGCGTTGAACTTTGACGGTTCGCACAGCGCCAATGTGTTTATTTACGGAGCCAAAGAAGCCGGAGTGAATATTGCAAAAGCGCTGCGCGTTAATTTGCGTAACCATTACCGTTTACGCGGTTTCATTGCCGATGAGCCGGAACTTATTAATAAGGTGATGATGGGGGTAAAGGTATATCCCAACGACAACGCCCTGATTGATAATCTGGACGACCGTGACGTGCATACCATTATCGTTTCTCCTGCCAAGATGGAAGCGCTCAAGCGCTCCGACATGGCAGACCGTTTGTTGGCGCACAACATCAAACTGATGACGGCTCCGCCGCTAAGTGAATGGAATGGGCAGTTCCTGGACCGTACCCAACTGAAAGAAATCCAGATTGAGGACTTGTTGCAGCGCAATCCGATTGAGATTGACATTCATAAGGTTGCTTCCCATCTGGAAGGCAAGCGGGTGATGATTACCGGTGCCGCCGGTTCTATCGGTAGTGAAATCATGCGTCAGGTGGCTTCTTTCAATCCTTATAAACTGATTCTTGTAGACCAGGCGGAAACTCCGTTGCATGATATTCGTTTGGAACTGCAGGACCGTTGGCGGGATATTGATGCCGAAACCATCATCGCCGATATTTCCAATGCAACTCGTATGGAAGAAATATTCAGACAGTATAAGCCGCAGTATATTTTTCATGCGGCGGCGTACAAGCACGTACCGATGATGGAAGATAATGTATCCGAATCTATTCAGGTAAATGTTTACGGTACATGTACTGTCGCTGATTTGGCGGTGAAATACGGTGCGGAGAAGTTTGTGATGATTTCTACGGACAAGGCGGTGAATCCTACCAATGTAATGGGATGTTCCAAACGTATCTGTGAGATTTACGTTCAGTCGCTGGCGAAGAAATTACAGGCGGAAGGCGGACGTTTCACGCAGTTTATCACTACCCGTTTCGGCAATGTTTTGGGGTCGAACGGTTCGGTCATTCCCCGTTTTCGTGATCAGATACAGCGTGGCGGGCCTGTAACGGTGACTCATCCGGAAATTATACGTTACTTTATGACCATTCCGGAAGCTTGCCGTTTGGTACTCGAAGCCGGTAGTATGGGGCATGGGGGAGAGATTTATATCTTCGATATGGGTAAACCGGTGCGGATTGTAGACCTTGCCAAGCGTATGATCAGCCTTTCCGGACGTACTGATGTCAAGATAGAATTTACAGGGTTACGTCATGGCGAGAAGTTGTATGAGGAACTGCTTAATGTCCGGGAGCTGACAAAACCGACCTATCACGAAAAGATTATGATTGCTACTGTACGCGAGTATGATTATGATGAAGTGCGGGAACGTATTCAGAAGTTGATTGAGGTCAGCTATACTTATGACCAGATGAAGATTGTGGCGGCCATGAAAGATATTGTTCCTGAGTTTGTCAGCAAGAATTCCTGCTTTGAGGTTCTGGATAAGAAAGAGTAGGAGCCGGTGAAGTCTGAAACAGACAATGATTATGATATAAAAGAACGGATGATGCGTTTATCATAAACGCATCATCCTTTTTAGTATGTATCACACTTACTTGCGTGAGGAGAAATATTTCAGGAATTGGGTACGTTCGAATGTATTTACGCCATTCAAGTCGCTTACATTCAGCATGCCTTTGAACTGGTTGATATTCTCCATTCCTTTACGGTCCATCCATAAATTCAGGAAACGAACATATTCGTCAATGATGGCATAGGAATTCTGATACAGCACACTGCATATCTCTACCGCCGAAGCGCCTGCCAGAATAGCTTTTACTACTCCTTCAGGAGCGTGTATGCCGCCGGATGCCGCATAGTCCAGTTTACCGACAGCCGCAGAAGCGATACCTATCCAACGTAAAGATTTAGATAAATCGGCATCTGTGCTGAATACGCTTCCGGCGCTTTGAGCCATTTTTTCAATATCGATATCCGGCTGGTAGAAGCGGTTGAACATGACTACCGCCGCCGCACCGTTAGCATAAAGCTGGTCGATGAGAGCAATAGGGTTGGTAAGATTGTCTCCCAATTTCATGATGACAGGAATATCGACCGTTTTCTTGATGTGGCTCAAGATATCGATATGGCGCTGTTCAAAGGAACCGTAAGCATATTGCATATCAGTTTGCAAAGCAAGGATATTAATTTCCAAAGCATCTGCTCCGGCTTCTTCTATTTTCTTGGCAAACTCAATCCAGTCTGCATCCTGGTAACAGTTGATACTGGCGATGATAGGAATATCGCAGACTTTCTTGCTCTCTTTGATTAAATTCAAATATTCACCCAATTTGTGTTCGCGTATATACCCCACCAGATAATCGCTTCCTTCCGGATACATATTGGGATCTCCAAGCCAGTCGGCTTCCATCATGATTTGCTCCTCGAAAAGAGACTTGAGTACAATAGCTCCTGCCCCGGCTTCATAAAGCTTCTGGTTCTTAGCAGCGCTGTCGGTAAGTCCGGAACTGCTGATAATGATTGGGTTTCTAAGTTTTAACCCTGCAAAAGTAGTTTCTAATGTTGCCATGATAATAGTTATTAGTGATTAATATATTCTTTCTCCAAATATTTTACTTCCTACACGTACCAAAGTGCTGCCGGCGGCAATTGCCTCGTGATAATCGTGTGACATCCCCATAGACAGCTCCCGAAACCACTCTGCATTGGAAAACCATGTGGCCTTAACTTCTTGGAAGAAGCTATTTAATGAACAAAACTCAGCTTTGATTTGTTCGACATTATTGGTATTTGTCGCCATGCCCATCAGTCCGCATATCCGGATGTTCTTAAGCTCTTTCCACTCATCGCCCGTAAGCATTTCCCGACATTCGTCGAAACTGAAACCGAATTTAGTTTCTTCTTGTGCAATGTGCAGTTGGAGCAGGCAGTTTACCATTCGTCCTGCCTTGGCTGCTTGCTTGTTGATTTCGGTGAGAAGTTTGTAGGAGTCAACTCCGTGAATCAATGCTACATAAGGTACGATATATTTGATTTTATTTGTTTGCAGATGTCCGATGAAATGCCATTCTATGTCTTTGGGCAGGCTTTCATATTTGGCTGTCATTTCTTGCACCTTACTTTCTCCGAACACACGTTGCCCTGCGTTATAGGCTTCTTCTATGGCTTCGTTAGGGTGAAATTTGGAAACAGCTACCAGTCGCACCCCTTCAGGCAGTTCGCTCAGTACTTGTGTTATATTTTCTGCAATCATCAGTTCTCTTGTTTTATGATTTATAAGCTATAAGTCATGAGTACCCAATAATAACTCATAACTTATAACTCATAACTTAAATTACACTTCCGGCTTATCATTCGGCTCTGCACTGTACGGATATACATCCATGATGGCGGTTTCTGCTACCGATGCAATTTGATAGTCGGCCATTGTACCTTTCATACCCTCATCCAGTTTCTTTACTGCGTCGCGCAGGTCGGCGGCTTGTACCAGTACCTGAGTAGATGTTTTCTTCTCCGCACCGCTTTTTTCATCCAATGTGATGAAAACCAGTTTGCATTTGAACCAACGGTCGGCAGCATCTTCTTCGCAAGGGAAGAGTTCACTGTAATTCGCCCGTTTAATATCCGATACGGTAAACTCACCGGAAATAAACGGCGTCATCTCTTCAATGATGCGCGCTTCCGCTTCCGTAAAGCTGAGTGCGTCTACCAGATAAGGTTCGGTAACTTTCTTGTTCATTCCGTTTTCCATTGTTTTCTCGTAACGGATTTTGCACTCAAACCATGTATGCATTGCCATAATTTTCTGATTTTTAGTTAGTGTTTTTAATTAATAAATTAATTGCTTTCTTCTTTCTGTCATTCTGCGACTTATTGAAGAATCTCTTTCCCGTTTATATTGGAAAGGGTGTACAAAGATAAACGAAAAAGAGGAAAAATGTTCGATGTATGTGAAAGAAGATTATGTTAATGCAAAACTTTTTATCTATTAAATATTTTGTAGTTCCATACGGAGTGTTTATCTTTGCCCTTGCAAAACGAGCTAATCGTGGACGAAAATTCTATTCTTGAGATGAGAAATGTAGTGGATGCTACATTCGGCGGAGCCGTAAAAGAAACTCTGCTATAATGAAATCATAAAACGCTTATTACTAAACTATTAATAATTTATTATTAGCATTTGTTAACTACGTCGGATCATAAGCATTGGCATGCTGTTTATGTTCGTCACAATACCGAATTTAAGGTAGAAACGTGGCTACGTGAGCAAGGAGTAGAAGTCTATTTGCCTGTGCAGGATGTATTTCGGGAATATGCCGGAAAGCGTGTGAAAGTGACAAAGCCGGTAATTACCGGTATGGTGTTTGTCTGCCTTTCCCGTTCCGAACTCCCTGTAGTAGAACAAGCACCCAACGTTCATCATTTCTTTAGTAAACGTGGCACTAATGCCCCTCTTGTCATTCCCGACCAACAAATGGCGGACTTCCGCTTCATGGTCGACCTCTCCGATACTTCTATTTTAATGGTTAATGAGCCGATTGCTCCGGGAACTATGGTTACTGTGGCAAAAGGAAGTATGCAGGGGGTACGAGGCGAAATGGTGAAATATGAAAGTAAATATTACATGGCTGTAAGATTGCAGGAGTTGGGATGTGCATTGATTAGTGTGCCGGTGAGCTATGTACGGCGTGGGTGAGCAAATATAACTGTACGTAAATTATATAGAATAGGACTATAATTTGCAATGTCAAAATAGAAAGTTTCTTATAAGAAGCTTCTTAATGGGAAATTAACTTTGAGGTTTTATGATATTAATCTTTTGTACATAAGGGAGTTAACTTTAACGTAGTGTTAAAGTTAATTTGATTATTGATGTTAAGTTAATAGAATATGAAATAAGCGTGCGTCCTCAATGTATTGCTTTACATTATAAATATTTTTTTAATGACTGCTTTTGGTTGAACAGATAGCCGTGTACAGGCAGCCTCTTGTGACGAAGGAAATAATCGGCAGGATACGTATAAACATAATGTGCTGATCATTATCTCAACATGTAAATGCAGGGTGTGTCAGTGTTGGATTATTTCAAGAGATTCTTTAGTGGGATTATTAAGGGACGTAGGGATTGTGAATACTTATTGCCCTTTACAATTGGTTAAACTAATAACAAATCTAAAAAATACCTATAGTATCATTTATAGGGAAATTGCCTTGTTGTGTCTTACATTGGCTTTCTTTGAGCTATGTATCAAAGTTGGATACTAACTATTAGATATTAATTCTGTAATTGATACAATTTGAGTAGTATATTGATATTTTTATTCTGTTGTCCATCTATCTTATGAGTAAAAATCGCTCAAGAACATATAGTGGCTTTAAAAATATTAAGGTTGCATTGTTTTTTTATATTATAAACCTGTTATTGAATTTTATTTCAAGAAGGTTTTTTATAGAATACTTGGGGATTGAGTTGTTGGGGTTAAATACAACTGTCACTAATTTACTTGGGTTTTTAAATATTGCAGAACTAGGTATTGGATCTGCTGTTTCTTACGCTTTATATAAACCATTATTTGAGAGAAATAAGCAGACTATTAATGAAATAGTGTCAGTTCAAGGATGGCTTTACCGTAAAATTGCTTTGATTGTTATATTAGGTGCTCTTATTCTAATGTTTTTTTTTCCTATATTTTTTGCCAAAGTTGAGTTACCCTTTTGGTATATTTACGGTTCATTTATAGTAATGCTTATTAGTTCTCTGTTAGGGTATTTTGTTAATTATCGTCAGATTGTATTAGTTGCAGATCAAAAGGAATATAAGGTATCATATAATGTTCAAGGCGGGAAAGCTATAAAAGTTATATTACAGATTATAGCTATTACAAATTTTGAACATGGATATTTATATTGGTTAATAATAGAAGTTATTGCATCATTTGTAATTGCAATAGCATTAAATGAAACTTTAAAGAAGGAATATTCTTGGCTTAAAACCTCTTCGAGTGATGGGAAGTTTTTAAAAGATGTACATCCTGAAATTATAAAGAAAACGAAGCAATTATTTTTTCATAGAATTAGTGCATTTGCAGCAAGTCAATGTACTCCTTTAATTATATATGCTTATACGTCATTGACGTTAGTTGCTATATATGGTAATTATATGGTAATAATTGGCGGAATTACATTATTTGTAAATGCTTTATTTAATAGCTTGGGGGCTGGTGTAGGCAATCTTGTTGCAGAAGGTAATATGAATAATATAAAATCTTTTTATTGGGAATGCGTCTCAAGTCGATATTGGTTAGTTTCTATTCTTTGTTTTGCATTGTTGCTATTATCTCATTCATTTGTAGCATTATGGGTTGGGAAAGAGTATATTCTTCCTCAATCATCTTTTATTTTATTGCTCATATATACATTTATAGTTTGTACGAGAATCAGTGATTTATTTATAGCGGCTTATGGTATGTATCAAGACGTATGGGCGCCTATTGTAGAGACTATAATAAATATTGGGGGTTCTGTAATTTTGGGTTACCATTATGGGTTAACGGGGGTTATTGGTGGAAGTATTTTAAGTTTATTCGCAATTGTTTTTTGTTGGAAACCATATTTCTTGTTCAGATTAGGTTTTAAAAGTTCTGTTAAAGATTATATCTTTTCGATTTGTAAATATCTAATTTTAATATCTTTATCTTTTATATTATCTATAATTGCATTAAAAAGTGTACCTCTTAAAGAGGATTATTCTTTGTTTTATTTTGGTATTAAAGCCTTAGTTTGCTTATTGGTGTATACATCTATAAGTCTTATTTTATTTACTTCGTTTGATGTGAGTTTCCGACGGTTTGGTTTTCGTATTATTTATCTAGTTAGGAAGAAAAAATGATAGAACAAAATTTGTTGCCATTAGTGAGTGTTATAGTTCCAGTATATAATGTGGAAAAATATTTGAAACAGTGTTTAGATTCGCTTATTAATCAAACTCTTAGAAATATTGAAATTATTTGTGTAAATGATGCCTCTCCTGATAATTCATTGACTATTCTTAGAGAATATGAAGCTAAAGATTGTAGAGTAAAAATAGTTGATTTAAAAGAAAATCTATGTATAGGAGGAGCTAGGAACGTTGGTATTAAAATAGCCCATGCTCAGTATATAGCTTTTTTAGATAGTGATGATTGGGTTGCTGTGGATATGTATGAAAAACTGTATTTGAAGGCTATTTCTACAAATGCGGATATTGTTAATTGTGATTATTTTGAATATTATTCAGACAATGATATTAGGACTATTGTAAAATATCCAAAGAGTGTTTTTGACCAAGTTAAAGAGGAAAGTAATAAGCATTTTATATTACAAATGCCAGCTGCATGGCATAATTTATATAAAATAGGTTTGTTTAAAAGCAACTTATTATTTCCGGAACATACTTTTTATGAGGATGCGGCAATAATGTCTACAATTTTCTTATTGGCTAATCGAATAGTTAAGGTTAATATACCTCTTTATTATTATAGAATGAATAATATAGCTTCAATATGCCGGAGAAAAGGAGATTACCGTTTTTTTGAACGGATTAATGGAATGAATATATTGATACAGCATATGCAAGAATATGGATTCTATGAAAAGTATAATGAAGAATTGGAGTATCAATATATGCATATTGCATACCATGATACAGTGATGGGAAGTATCTTCTTGTTTCCACAACTAGAAAAGAATGAGATTGTTAAGGCTAAAAATAATATGAAAAATAAGTTTCCTAATTATCTGAAAAACAGGTATTATAAACAAGAACCTTTAAATATTAGGAAAATAATATTTAAGATACTAGATTTTGATACAAAACTAGGTTTACTCTGTGCCCATTTTATTCATCTTTATATAAAAAGGCGTAGACAATGAGATGTCAAAGCTTACTAAAAGAATTATGAATATTTTGTTTATTAATGATAATAATATTTCTCCTCAATGTGGTGGAATCGAACGAATAACAGATGTACTTGCTCAATATTTAGAAGGGGGGTATGATGATAAATGCTTTTTAGCTTATTATAAGGATCTACCCTTTAAATCTGTATCTAATTCTTTTTGCTTATATGAGAAGTTGATTCATGGTTCCGAATATAAGCAATTGGTTGATATTATAAAAAGATATAATATTAATAATGTAATTGTTCAACAATTACCGGAACTGATGATTTCTTTGAAATCTATAAATAAGGAACTTGGTGGGAAATTTCAATTGATATATGTACAACATGACTATTTAAGTTCTAATTTAACGGAAAGCATTTATAATTATATTTGTTTTTTATGGAAATATGGAAAGTTTTCGGAGAGGATAAAATCTTTTATCAAGATGATTATTTTCCCTTTTTATAAAATATATTCAAAGATTCTTCTATATAATAAATTTTATCCGGCTTTTTGTGCGGCTGATAGAATTGTTCTTTTGTCAGACAAATTTATACCGTATGGAAAAAGACTGATTGGTGATTATAATTTACATAAAATTTCTGTAATTGGGAATTGTCTAACATTGGATACTACTATAGATATTCACGAACTTCCAAATAAAAGGAAAGAAGTTTTGATAGTTAGTCGATTAAATGAGGATCGAAAACGTATTTCATTAGCCTTGAGAATCTGGAAATTAGTGAAAGAAAATACTATAGCAGATGATTGGAAACTTATTATTGTAGGGCAAGGAAAACATTTGAATATCTATAAAAAAATGGTACAGGATTGGAATTTGATGGATATTTCTTTTGTCGGTACACAAGAATCTGTAATCTCATATTATAAATCAGCTTCTATTTTTATGATGACTTCCGATGTAGAAGGATGGGGATTGACTTTGACAGAATCCTTGCAAATGGGGGTTATTCCCTTAGCATTTGATACTTTTGAGTCTTTAACTGATATTATTCAAAATGGATACAATGGATATTTAATACCCAAATATGATATACAAAGTTATTCACAAAAAATATGGGAGTTGATGTCAGATGCTGTTCGAAGAGGAGATATGGCAAAACAGTGTTTAGAAAGTAGTCAAAAACATTCTCCTGAATTAGTTGTAAAAAAGTGGCATAATATTATGCTATAACTTAATGTAATTATAATATGAAAGCTGTTATTCTAGCGGGTGGTTTGGGAACTCGTTTGTCTGAAGTGACTAATCTTATACCTAAGCCAATGGTAGAGATTGGTGGTAAACCTATCCTTTGGCATATAATGAAAATTTATAGCTATTATGGTATTAATGATTTTATTATTTGTTGTGGATATAAACATTATGTGATTAAAGAATATTTTGCTAATTATTTTCGTCATAATTCTGATATGACTGTTGACCTATCTACAAATAGTATTCAGATACATGATAATTATTCAGAACATTGGAAGGTGACATTGATAGATACAGGACTAAACACAATGACCGGAGGTCGTATAAAGCGTATCCAATCATATGTTGGAAATGAGACATTTTGTTTGACATATGGAGATGGAGTAGCTGATATTAATGTTGCAAAAACTATAGAACTTCATAGAAAAGCAGGAAAAACATTAACGATAACAGCGTTTCAACCAGGAGGTCGGTTAGGAGTTTTAGATATTAGTCCAGATGGTACTTTACAATCTTTTATAGAGAAACCGGAAGATACAGGAACTTGGATTAATGCTGGATTTTTTGTTTGTGAGCCAGGCATCTTTGATGTATTGGATAATGATATGGAAATGTTTGAAAAAGAACCGATGCAGCGGTTAGTTTTACAGAAACGGATTCATGTATATAAACATACTGGTTTTTGGAAGCCAATGGATACATTACGTGATAATACAGAACTTAATGATATGTGGAATAAAGGAGTCGCTCCTTGGAAAATGTGGTAATTAAATAAAATAATAATATGGCTTTTCATAATGTATATAGGAATAAAAAAGTACTGATTACTGGTAATACAGGCTTTAAGGGGGCTTGGTTATCTACTTGGTTATTAATGTTGGGAGCTGATGTATATGGTTATTCAATTGATATACCAACTCAACCGTCAATGTTTCAAGTTTTAGATTTAGAAAATAAACTTCATAATCATTTTGGTGATGTTCGCAATAAAGAAGAGTTGAATAATTATATACAGCAAGTAACTCCTGATTTTATATTTCATTTAGCGGCTCAAGCGATTGTTTCCACATCTTATGCTGCTCCTTTTGATACAATTACTACTAATGTGGTAGGGACTGCTTCTGTTTTGGAGTCTATATGTAATATAACATGGCCCTGCACTTGTATATTAATAACAAGTGATAAAGCTTATAATAATGTAGAGTGGATTTGGGGGTATCGTGAAGTAGATGCTTTGGGTGGAAAAGATGTCTATTCCGGTTCTAAAGGTGCCGCAGAATTGATAATTAAGTGTTATTGGAATTCTTTCATTCAAAAAATACCACATATAAAGTTGGGAATTGCACGCGCTGGTAATGTTATTGGTGGAGGAGATTGGGCGAAAGATAGAATCATTGTAGATTGTATTAATGCTTTTGTTGAAGACAAAGAAGTTGAAATTCGTTGTCCTAATGCTACACGTCCTTGGCAGCATGTTCTTGAGCCTCTTAGTGGATATTTAACATTAGGGCAATATTTGCACGAGGATAGAGTTGATAATGGAGAACCTTTTAATTTTGGACCAAGGGCGGAACAAACTAAAACAGTATTTGAATTAGTACAAAAGATGGCAAAATTATGGGAGAAAAAAAGTGAAAATATTGTAAAAATCACAGATAATATTCCATTTAATGAGGCAACATTATTGAAATTAAATTGTGATAAGGCCTTAGCCTTTTTGAATTGGCATTCAACTTTTAATTATGAACAGTGTGTACAATTTATCGTTGATTGGTATCGCTCTTTTTATATCGGTAATAAAATAGATATGTATCAATTGACTTTAAAACAAATAGAAGAATATATTCTGGAAGCTGAAAAACAACATTTAGATTGGACAATATGATAGAAGGAATTGATTTATATCCATTGAAGCATATTGAGGTTCTTAATGGGGATATTTATCATGCATTAAAATCAACGGATATAGGATATGTAGGATTTGGAGAAGCCTATTTTTCTCAAATCGAATCAGGTAAGATAAAAGGGTGGAAGCGACATAATAAATTGGTACTAAACATAGTTGTGATTGTTGGTTCTATTAAATTTGTATTTTATGATGATCGTTCAGGTAGTTTATCAAAGGGGAAATATCAAGAAATAATACTTTCTCCAAGTACTAATTATCAACGTTTAGTTGTTGCTCCTGGCTTATGGATGGCCTTTGGTGGAATGGGGAATACTACATCTATGTTAATGGATATTATACCTGAGCCACATGATATAAATGAGGCTGACAGACTTGATTTGTCTTTCTTCCCTTATAATTTTGATATATGAGAGTTTTAATTACTGGGGCTACAGGATTTGTAGGGAGAACATTAGTTCCATATCTTTATAATTATGGAATTGGTGATATTGTACTATTGGTTCGAGACGTATCAAAATCCCAGAAAATATTTTCTGAGATTAATTGTAAAATAATTTCAACAGAGCAGAATGATTGGAGAGGAAAAGTCATTGATTGTTCTCCAGATGTAGTACTTCATATGGCAACTTGTTTTATTGGGAAGTCTGATAGGAAAAGTGTGATTGATATTATAGATACTAATATTTTATTTTCAACTCTATTACTTGAAACTTTAAGTGTGACGGGATGTAAGTACTTTATTAATATTGGAACCTATTCGGAATATTCTTTTGGAGCAGGTGAATATAGTCCTAATAATTTATATTCTGCTAGCAAAACAGCTTTTCGTCCTATTATTCAGTATTATCAGTCTATTTCTAAGTGGAAGTGGATAAATGTTATAATCTATTCTCCTTATGGAAGAAAAAATTGTAATAAAAAGGTTATTGACTATATGATTGATGCACTTACTGCTACTCAACCAGTTGCTTTTACTTATGGTGAACAGATTTTGGATTTTATTCATGTCGATGATATCGCAAATTTTTTTTCTACATTGATAACTCGGTTAAGCTTCTTACCAATGTCTTATTATGAATTTCATTTGGGTACAGGTAAAGGGTATAGTATCCGAGAAGTTGCTAAGATAATAGAGCGAATTTGGAAAAAGCGGATAAATGCAGATTGGGGAAAACGTGCATATTCTTCCTCGGATATAATGTATGCTGTCGCTCCTATAAGTAAAAATATAGATTTGTTAAATTGGAAAGCTCAAATAGATATAGAGGAAGGACTTACAATATTATATCATGATGTATACAAATAATATAGCTGTGACACTTTCTATGCCAGTCTATAAGTCCGAAAAATATATAAGAAAGGCTTTTATGTCTGCATTGAATCAAGACTTTGATAATATGGAAATATTAATTCTAGATAATGGAAGTGCAGATAAAAGTTTGTCAATCATAGAAGAAATAATCAGTGATTATAAAGGATGCAAAGTGATAAATTTTTTCCGAAGAGAAAAAAATATAGGTCTAGGAGATGCTAGAAATATAGCTATTAGCCACGCTCAAGGGAAATATTTATTTTTTATGGATAGTGATGATGAGATTACCTCTGATTGCATTAGTAAGTTATATAAAGCTATGCAAGAATTTCCTGTAGATTTTGTAGCCTCCTCTTATGATAAAGTAAATAACTTATTTGTATCTACGTTAGGCTATTTGTATGAAGATAGAAAATTGGATAGTAGTAGAGAAATTTTGACTTATTTTTTTAAGAAAAAACGACTTAGTGTTACAGTTTGGAATAAACTGTATGATATTTCTTTTTTAAGAAAGGAAAATATATGTTGTATCCCTACACATATAAATGAAGATGCTCTATTTTCTGTAAAGTTATTTTTAAGAGCAAAGAGTTGTAGGTTACTTTCTGATATAACACTTCATTATCATATTTATAATAATTCATTTAACCAAGCAAATAAAATAAACTGGACATATGAGTATATAATACAAATATGTGAAATAGTAGAACACTACTTCCAACTGTTATCAAATGAATATAATAGATATAAAAGGGGACTTTTTATTACTTGGTTGTTGAAATATATAATGTATTTAATTATTAAGATCCAAAAGAGTACAATGATAACTCCTGATGATAAAAAAAACTTTATAAGTGGTATATCTCGTATTCCAATAAATTTGAATGATGTAAAATATCTTTTTTTGAATATTGATTCCTCTCTCTTTCTATTTGGTACGCTTATGATATTTCCATATAAGATGAGAATTTTTTTATTAATGTCTGTATATAAAATTAGGCATATATAAATGAAACAAGAAAAGAAACAGCTATTTCCTCTTTATTTTTTCTTTTTTACGGCATCATTGGCTGTCTGTACAATCACATTTCCTGCGATGGGAACATGTGCTGTGTTTTTATCATTGATAATGGTGCTTTTTAGTAATAACTTGTTGAAAATTCAAAATATCTCCTTGTATTTTTCTTTTGTTTTTAAGCTCTATTTTTTTCCAATGTTAGTAGCGGCATTGATTGCTTGTATAATGTTATCTTTTAGGAATGATGTGTTTTATTATGAGTATTTTAAGTCTTTTTTGCCATCTCGGTTAATTCATTTATTCGCTTTTATTTGTTTTTTTATTTATGCACATAATTTATTGTCATCGTCAAGTATAAAATATTTGAATAGATCTCTCTATATATATGCTTTAGGAGTCTTTTTGATTTTAGGTGTTTTTGGTATATGGCAAATTTTTCATAATGTATTGGGAATATGGGTTCCGACTGTTGAAACACGAAATGAACTTTATTTTGCCTCATTTATGGGGTTGCAACGTGTTACTTCATTAGCTGATGAACCAAGCTATTTAGTTCCTTTTTTGATAGATGCTATGCTCATCTGTTTTTATTTGAAGAGAAAAATACTCTCTTGCTTGTTTCTTGTGGTTTGTTTGTTTTCTTTGTCTTTTGGTGGCTATTTAGAACTGATAATATTGTGTATTACTTATGTCTTTTTGACTAAGAGTTTTTCTAAATTAAAGTTTCTATTATGGGGAGGAGCAATTGTTTTTTGTTTAGTTATTATATTCCCAGATGCGGTAGAAATGACATTAGAAATAATAGGATCTCGTAAGGAATTATCTTCTGATTTTGAGGTTACAGATACAGCCCGTACAACAATGATTGTTTATCCTTGGAAAATTTTATTTCAAGGTAATTTATTGTCTATATTGTTTGGAAATGGTCCTTCTAGCTTTAAATATTTACATTTAAAAATAAAGCAGCCTAATGGGGATGAATTTCATACTACATCCAATAATTTATATACTGATATAGCTTATGAAGGTGGCGTTTTGTCTATACTCTGTCTTATTATTTTATTTATATATATGTGGAAAATGTTTTCTAACATTAAAGTACTTCATTTCCAAAGAGAGACCTTTTTCGCTAAATTATTTCTTGTCCATATTGCTACTTCTTCATTTTATAGGGGTGATTATATAAGTGCTAGATTTATATCACTCTTTTTGATTATAGAAATTTTTTATCTTATAATATTGCAAAAGGATGATTTCAGTAATAATTCCAACTTATCTTCCACAACGATATATTGAAGAATGTTTAAGTTCTATAGAACATCAGACTATTGATCATAATTTATATGAGGTAATTGTTATTTTAAATGGTCCTCGTATGCCATATAAATATCTTCAAAATTTATTATATACATATTCTTTTAAATATAAATTACTTTATACTGAAATAAGTGGAGTGTCAAATGCTAGAAATATAGGATTAGATAATGCAAGTGGAGAGTATGTATGTTTTATTGATGATGATGATATGATTTCTAATAATTATTTGAAAGAGTTATATGCAATAGCTGCTGTAGATTCACTTGTTGTTACTAATGTTTTGACTTTTGATCGTACTATAGAATATTTAGGAAAAGATTATTTATCTCATGCTTTTGAGAAAAATAAAAGATTTGAATCAATGTCTTTTTGGAAGAAAAGAAGTTTTTTTTCTTCTTCTTGTTGTAAACTTATTCCAATGGCTATAATTAAAGATCGAAGATTTAATCGAAATTTTTCTTTGGGAGAAGATGCTTTATTTATGGCTTCCATATCCGATAGCGTAGAAAATATAATTTTATCGCCCCAAAATGTTATTTATTATAGAAGGATTAGGCAGGGTTCTGCCTCTCGTAGAAAACATTCTTTTTATGAGTCTATTGTAAATAGGCTACGTTTGATAGGAGAATATGTAAAATTATATTTCATAGCTTTCCCTCATGCCAATTTCTTCTTCTTTTTATCTCGTGTTGTGGCAGTTATGCGAAATTGATATTGTTTGATCCTTTATAAAAATATATTATGAATATAGCAATTGTCGGCACTGGTTATGTAGGTTTGGTATCAGGTACCTGTTTCGCAGAAATGGGTGCGAAAGTGACTTGTATTGATGTAGACCAAAAGAAAATAGAGAAACTTCAGTCTGGAGAGATGCCCATTTATGAACCAGGCTTGGAGGAATTGGTGAAACGTAATGTAGGGTATGGGCGACTTAATTTCACAACAGAACTTACGTCTGTACTTGATGAAGTAGAAGTGGTATTTAGTGCTGTAGGGACACCACCGGATGAAGACGGATCAGCTGATTTAAAATATGTGTTGGCGGTAGCCCGGCAGTTTGGGCAAAGTATTAATAAGTATACTATTTTAGTAACAAAATCTACAGTTCCGGTAGGTACAGCAAAAAAAGTAAAAATTGTTATTCAAGAAGAATTGAATAAACGTGGAGTGAATATACCTTTTGATGTGGCCTCTAATCCTGAGTTCTTGAAAGAGGGGGCTGCCATTAAAGATTTTATGAGTCCTGATCGTGTGGTTGTAGGTGTTGAAAGTAAGCGTGCAGAAGAGGTAATGACAAAACTTTACCAGCCTTTTCTTCTTCAAAATTTTCGTGTGATTTTTATGGATATTCCCAGTGCTGAAATGACGAAGTATGCGGCCAATGCTATGTTGGCTACTCGTATCTCATTTATGAATGATATTGCGAATCTTTGTGAGTTGGTTGGGGCAAATGTACATAATGTTCGCCGTGGAATAGGAACAGATACACGTATCGGGGCTAAATTTTTGTATGCAGGTTGTGGCTATGGTGGCTCTTGTTTTCCTAAAGATGTAAAGGCCTTAGTACACACAGGTATGGAGCATGGTTATCGTATGAGAGTAATTGAAGCGGTGGAAGAAGTGAACGATAATCAGAAGGAAATTGTATTTAAGAAATTGCAAAAGATGATGCCGAAAGGTGATACTTTACAAGGTCAGACTGTTGCGGTACTAGGTTTGGCTTTCAAACCTGAGACGGATGATATGCGTGAAGCACCGGCATTAGTAGTGATTGATAAATTGTTGAAAGCGGGTGCAAAAGTGCGTGTTTTTGATCCTATTGCTATGGTAGAATGTAAACGCCGTATCGGTGATGTTGTAACTTACACTGATAATATCTATGATTGTGTGGATGGTGCATATGCTATGCTATTAATGACTGAATGGCGTCAATTCCGTTTGCCTTCATGGAGTGTTATAAAGAAAGTTATGATTGGCAATATTATTGTGGACGGACGTAATATTTATCATCGTGAAGAACTTGAAGCAGAGGGGTTTGTATATACTACTATTGGCGAATAATTATAATACATGAGAGCGAGAAGGGTTAGTTTTGAATGTTGTTGATTTTTTATAATAATTAGGTGTATGCAAGATTATGGTTTAGTATCAATTATTACTCCTACATGGAACTGTGCTGCCTTTATTTGTAATACAATCAAAAGTGTACAGGCCCAAACATATACCAACTGGGAGTTGCTGATTCAAGATGATTGTTCTACAGATGGAACTGATAAGGTAATAGCCCCATTGGAAGATGAAGATATTCGTATCAAATATGAGGCTAATCTGCAGAATAGTGGTGCAGCTATTACTCGTAATAATGCATTGAAAAGAGCTAAAGGCAGATGGATTGCTTTTTTGGATAGTGATGATATGTGGATGCCTGAGAAGTTGGAGAGACAGTTGAGATTTATGGTGGAGAATGATTATGCATTTACTTATCATGAGTATGTGGAGATAACAGAAGAAGGAAAAGAACTTGGTGTATATGTAAGTGGGCTTAAAAAAGTAAATACGTTTAATATGTTTACTTGTTGTTGGCCTGGATGTTTGACAGTGATGTATGATGTTGATAAAATTGGATTGATTCAAATTAAAGATATACGAAAGAATAATGATACGGCTATATGGTTAAAAGTAATCAAAAAAACTCCTTGTTATTTATTGGAAGAGAACCTGGGGTGTTATCGTAGACGTAAAGGAAGTATTACTCCACCGTCAGTGACTAAACGTGTATGGGCTCATTATCCATTATTTCGTGTGGCAGAAGATATGAGTCCGATGATTGCTTGTTTCTGGACATTGATGAATGTATTGGGTAATGCTTATAAAAAGGTCTTCTATGTAAAAAAATATCTTCCATGTTTGTATTGATACGTATTACATTTGTTATGCTACTGAAATAGACTTTGTGTTTCTAGCTCATAGAGTGTGAAAATGAATATCCTTTGTAAAAGGTTGCCAAGCTATTAGACATGTGGTGTTTCAATCACAAAACCTTATTATTTCAGCAATAATTATATAAATCATGAAAATACCATTTTCTCCCCCTTACATTGATGACACTGTCATCAATGAAGTGGTTGATTCCTTACGCTCCGGTTGGATAACCACCGGACCTAAAGTAAAAGCGTTGGAAGAAGAAATAAAGTCTTTTTCCGGTGCAAAAGAAGTGCTTTGTGTAAACTCCTGGACTTCGGGAGCCATTATGATGCTTCGTTGGCTGGGAGTGAAAGCCGGGGATGAAGTTATCGTTCCGGCTTATACATATAGCGCTACGGCGTTGGCGGTGTTGCATGCAGGCGCTAAACCCGTTATGGTGGACTCCGGTGCGGATTTCAATATTTCGGTAGATGCCATTCGTAGAGCCGTTACTCCGCGAACGAAAGCTATTATCCCTGTAGATATTGCAGGTTTTCCGTGTGATTACGATTGTATCATGAAGCTAGTAAACACATCTGAAATACAGAAAATGTTCAAAGCGGAAAGTCCGGTACAAGAAAAGTTGGGGCGTATCCTTGTAATGAATGATGCGGCCCATTCACTGGGAGCGCAATACAGTAAGAATCAGCGTACCGGTTGTGAAACGGATGTTGCCATTTTCTCTCTTCACGCAGTAAAGAACGTGACAACAGCCGAAGGTGGTGCCATTTGTTTGAATCTGCCCATGCCCTTTGACAATGCCGGGTTGTACAAAGAACTTCGTATGATGAGTTTGAACTGCCAGACTAAAGACGCTTTCTCCAAATCTAAAGCGGGTGGTTGGCGTTATGACATTGTTGGCTTAGGGATGAAAATTAATATGGCGGATGTAAATGCTGCCATCGGTCTCGCACAGATACGGGAATACCCTAAACTGCTCGAAGAGAGAAAAAGAGTATTCAATACTTACACCCAAGCTTTTGAAAACTGTAATTGGGCTATTGTGCCCCCTTCGATAGAGGGCGATAAAGAAAGTTCCTACCACATCTACGCCCTACGTATCAAGGATTTTACAGAAGAACAGCGCGATCGGATGATTGATGAAATAGCCAAAAGTGAAGTGGCTGTAAATGTTCACTTTATCCCGATGCCAATGTTATCATTCTTCAATTCTTTGGGGTATGATATAAAGGATTATCCTCAAGCTTACGAGAACTTTAAGGGAGAAATATCTTTGCCTATATATCCGCAATTGGATGAAGAAAAGTTGGCTTTTATTATTGATACCGTAAAAGCGGCATATCGCAAGGTGGCAGGTGATAAAACTATAGAGTGATACCATTGTAAGTCTATGATTCGTTTCTTCGATATTTTCTTCTCCTTTCTGGGGATACTTCTATTATCTCCGGTCTTTCTTCTTCTTTATATATCCATTTGTTTGGAAAGTAGAGGCGGTGGATTTTACCGTCAATTGCGTGTAGGGCGTTATGGTAAGGACTTCTATGTTTATAAGTTCCGTTCGATGCGTGTAGGAGCCGATAAACAGGGATTGATTACTGTAGGTGGACGTGATCCGAGAATAACCCGTATCGGTTATTTTATACGGAAGTATAAATTGGATGAGCTGCCCCAATTATTTAATGTTCTGAAAGGAGATATGAGTTTGGTAGGGCCGCGTCCTGAAGTACGCAAATATGTTGACCTCTATACGGAAGAACAGCGTAAAGTTCTGTCTGTACGACCGGGCATAACAGATTACGCCTCGATAGAATATGTTGATGAAAATACGATATTGGGGCAAGCGGATGATGCGGATAAGGCCTATGTGGAATTGATTATGCCTGATAAAATCAGGTATAATATGAAGTATATCAATAATCGTTCTCTGAAAGAATACTTCAAAATCATCTTTTTGACATTTTGGAGTATCGTACGTTGATAGAAATCGTTTATGAGGAAGGAGTACATCCTACATATTATTGGAATTTGAAAGAGAACTCCCGGTTGCCGAATACAGCCGGGAGTTTTTTTACCCTATCCTTCATTTTTGGAATCCTTTTGTAAAGGATATGCATGGAGGCGTTGGCATTTTTATTGGAATAGCCGTTCTTTGGTGACGTTAAACCAATAAAAAAACAACAAAATTTATGGCAGTAGTAGCTTATTTAAGAGTAAGTACAGAAAGACAATTTTTGGAAAACCAACGAGAGGAGATTATACGTTTCGCAGAGAGAAACGGTATGAGTATTGACAAGTGGTACACAGAGACAGTTGGCGGCAGCGTCAGTAGTAAAGAGCGTAAATTATCGGGAGTGCTGGACAGGATGCGTCCCGGTGATTCTTTAATTGTAACGGAGATATCACGGCTAAGCCGCACATTACTTGAGATTATGACTATTCTTAATTCGTGCATCAAAAAAGGGGTTATATTGTATAGTACTAAAGAAGGATACGTCTTTCAGAACGATATCAACAGTAAAGTTCTGGGATTTGCATTCGGCTTAATGGCTGAAATAGAACGTAATCTGATTTCGATGCGTACCAAAGAAGCATTGGCCCGTAGAAAGCAGGAAGGAAAGCGGTTAGGGCGCCAAAAGGGGTATATGCCCAAGATGAGAATACTTGCGGAGAATAAAAGGGAATTGTTTAAAGAACAGGCGAACGGAACATCCTGTTCTGAACTCGCCCGACGAATGGGAGTGTCCAGAACAACCATGTTCCGTTTTCTGCATCATAAAAGATAAGCCGGAAATCTCCAACCGGAATGTGTTATGATTCACTGCGGATTATACCGATTATTACAGACTGACTTAAAACTGTTGAGGCTTGCTCAGGGATATCTCGTCTGTACAAATCAGTGTAATCTGCGGCGAATTATGCGCTCTGAGAACTCCGTTTGTGCAGATTCTTTAGCTCGAAGGACAGCATGATACGGAAGAATCCTATAATAAGGAATGCAAACGAAATCATATAAACTGCATAGATAGCTCCGACCGCCGGCTGCCACAGAATAATAAGTGAGCATATAACGGCGAGGATGCCCAATGCGATGTACCAACCCCAGTCTTTCGTTCCATACCTTTTTAAGTCCATGGCGTAACCTACCGATGAGAATCCCCGGAACATCAACCAGAAGGCGATAATAAACGGAATAACTTCCATACTTAACAGAGGATAGGCTATCAGATAGAATCCTAAAATCATATCAATGATACCTCCCGCCAGATACCAGCCCCAACTGGACACTCTTCGACGGTTACTTACCGCAAAGGAGATTTCCAGCAAACCGCTGACCAGCATGGAAACACTGAATAAAATACTTAATGCCGCATATCCGTCAAGAGGGGAGAACATTAAACTCAAAGCTACCACAACATACAGGATTCCGAGAATAAGTGAAATCCACCAGTTCTTCACTTCCTGTTTCAGTTCATCAAAAATTGTTTTCATGTGAATCTTAATTTAAAAATGATTATTATAAGTTCGTTGGGAAAGTAACAATCTACGGATTGAAAAGTTTCCATTGAACATTTTCTGTATTCGGTTTGTTACTATATCATATAAATTGATAAAACTATGGCTACAACAAAATTTAAAGGACAACCGGTGAAAGTAATCGGTGAGTTTATAAAAGTGGGGACAGTTGCCCCTGATTTCGAATTGGTAAAGACGGATTTGTCTTCTTTCTCATTGAAAGAACTGAATGGCAAGAATGTAATTCTTAATATTTTCCCGAGTTTGGATACCGGTGTATGTGCTACTTCCGTGCGTAAATTCAATAAATTGGCCGCCGGGTTGCCGGATACGGTGGTACTGGCTATTTCCAAAGACCTGCCTTTTGCACATGCTCGTTTCTGTACAACGGAAGGCATAGAGAATGTTATTCCCTTGTCCGATTTCCGTTTCTCGGATTTTGATGAAAACTATGGCGTGCGTATGGCAGACGGTCCGTTGAGCGGTTTACTGGCTCGTGCGGTAATTGTTGTCGGTAAGGATGGAAAGATTGCCTATACAGAGTTGGTTCCGGAAATTACGCAGGAGCCGGATTATGATAAAGCGATTGAGGCAGTTAAGAAATAAGCCTTTTAGACTTAGCTATATAATGAAAAACGGTGGATGAAGACTATCTTTATCCACCGTTTTTCCATTTATTATTTTTTCTGTTTCGCTCCTTTGTAAATCAGGAAACCTACAATCAATACCGTAACTGCTATAATGACGTAACCGATTTCATGACTATACTTCGTGGCCAGTATATAGACATCATTCGTAGTTTTAATGTCCGTGAACCGGTATATGAAATAACCGAGCAGAGCCAGTATCGCATTCCATATTCCGGCACCGAGCGTCGTGTAAAGCAGGAATGGCCCTAACTTCATGCCTGCCAGTCCGGCCGGAATACTGATAAGCTGCCGTACCGCGGGGATGAGGCGTCCGAAGAATGTGGATGCAGCGCCATGTTTTCTGAAATACTCTTCGGCATGGTGTACTTTCTCTTCATCAATCAGGCACATGTGCCCCAAACGGCTGTTGGCAAATTTATAGACGATAGGGCGACCCAGCCAACGTGCAAGATAATAATTTATGAGTGCGCCGAGATCTGCGCCGATGGTTGCGAAAAGAACAACAAGGAAGATGTTCATACTATCGTCGGTCATTGCTTTCCACGCGGCCGGTGGTACGATGACTTCCGAAGGGAACGGGATAAATGAACTTTCAATGGTCATAAAGATTGTGACCACCCAATAATTCAAATTCTCTAATACCCATTTAATGAGCTCTGCTGATGATTCCATATTCTATACTTGTGATTAATGGTTTGTTTACATTCTTATTGTAGTGCATTCAGGATGTTCTTCATCGCTTGTGCCAACTCCTCTTTATCTTCACTTTCCAGCATTTCTTCTATTTTCTTCAAGTCTTCCAGTTGGAACGGACGTTTGCAAAGCTGGTTGTACTTCTGGAAGTTCTCTTTGTCTTTAAGCAGCAGATAAAGAGATGCCAGCTTTTCGTTGATATTTTCAAAATCGGGCTCCAGTTCCTTGACATGTTCGAAGGCCATCCGGGCATGGTTCAGTTGGCCGAGTTCCATGCTGTATATCCCAATCTCATTCCACGTATCGGCATACGGTGCACGCTCTAACGCTAAAGCCCACTTTTTTACGGCCTTGTCAAAGTCACCGTCTTCCATATACATGCGTCCTTCAATCAGATACGAGTCCACATCTTCCGGGTCTATTTCATGGGATTTCTTGAAATACTGGCCGGCTTTACGCTTCTTCCCTAATTTATAGAGGCAATTCCCTGCGTGAGCATACAAAGAAGGCAGTATCGTTGAATCGGTATCCTTGCTTTGTATGGCAGATTCAAGATGCCGGTATCCCTCTTCCCAATGCCCTTTGGATATTTCATTAAGCCCGATGAACATTTGGAGAAAATCAGGGTTGATAGCCTTATATTTCTCGGCCAAAGTATAGTTCTCCAATGCATTTTCTTCATTGCCCAATTGGTAGAAAGCATGCCCTTTCATGATATAGGCTTCGGCAAATTCTTCATCTGCCACGATTGCGTAATCACAGGCTTCAATGGCTTTGTCAAACAACTGCTGTTCGAAATAGCAACGCGCCAAGCCGAACCAGTAAGGAGCCGAATAAGGATTTTTATCTATCAGCTTATTATATAACGCTTCGGCTTTCTGATTCAAACCTTGCGCATGGAAGCAATCGGCTGTTACGGCCAGATATGCTTCGTCCTCGGCGTATCTTTCAGAGCCTCCGGCCAGCCATGGTAAAGCCTTAACGGGATAACCCATATCGATATACATATAGGATACATCGACAATATTGGCTAACTCCTCTTTGTCCTCTATGGTGTCGAGAAGCTGTTCCGCTTCATCTATTTTACCTTCACCCAAGAGAATATTCGCCTTAAGTACCTTCACTTCCGAAGAGTAATCCTCGGATATTCGCTCTATTACCAGTTTGGCTTGCTCTCTGTTTTGGGCATCCATGAAGAGATAGGCCTGTTCCACCAGTAGAGGGGTACTGTCGGGGTGTAAGCTTAAACCGTACTCTACGACTTCGGTAGCTTGTTCGCTTTTCCCGTGCATGGCATACCAGTCGGCAAGGTCGGCTAAATCGTCTGCGTCCAGATAGATAGGCTTATTTTCAGCTTTCGCGGCTTCATATTGTTCTGCAAGTTCTTGCAATTCCTTGTCTCTTCCGGACAACAGGTTCTTTTTACTCATTAACTATTTCTACTCCTTATATTATTTATTGATTTTACCCCAAGTATCTTTCAGGCCTACGGTACGGTTGAATACCATTTTCTCCGGCGTAGAGTCACGGTCTACGTTGAAGTAACCGATACGCTGGAACTGCAGGTAGGAGAGGGGCTTCATGCCGGCAGCGTATTTTTCGATATAGCAGCATGGCAATACATTCAGAGAGTCCGGATTTATCATTTCCTTCATGGCTGTCAGCGCGTCGCAATTCTTTTCTTCACGAATGGCGGCCAGTTCGTCGCGCGGATTCTCTACTTTCCATAAACGGTCGTAAAGGCGGACTTCGGCTTGCAGGCAGTGTGCGCAACTCACCCAGTGAATCGTGCCTTTTACTTTACGGCTGGCTCCGGGCATACCGCTTTTGCTGTCGGGATCGTATTCACAATATACTTCTGTGATTTCTCCCGCATCGTTCTTCTTGCAACCGGTACACTTCACGATGTACGCGCTTTTCAAGCGAACTTCTTGTCCGGGTGTCATGCGGAAGTACTTTTTGGGAGCATCTTCCATAAAGTCGTCGCGTTCTATCCACAGTTCGCGGCTGAATTCGATGTTGTGACTGCCTTCTTCCGGACGTTCCGGGTTATTGACGGCTTCCATTTCCTCAACCTGTCCTTCTGGGTAATTGGTGATGATAAGCTTCACCGGATTCAATACGGCGGATATGCGGGTGGCGCGGGCGTTCAAATCTTCGCGTACGGCACTTTCCAGCAACGCGAACTCATTAAGAGCGTCATAAGTGGTATAACCGATTTTATCGATGAATTTATGAATGGACTCGGGTGAATAACCGCGACGGCGGAAACCGCAGATGGTCGGCATACGGGGATCGTCCCAACCGTTGACGAGACCTTCTTTTACCAAAGTCAGCAGGTTGCGTTTGCTCATCAGCGTATAGCTCAGGTTGAGCTTGTTGAATTCGTACTGGTGAGGACGATGGTCGTTCAAATCCTTACCTTCTTTCACCCAATCTACGAATAAGTCGTACAACGGACGGTGAGGAACAAACTCCAGTGTACACAGAGAGTGGGTTACACCTTCAAAGTAGTCGCTTTGTCCGTGAGCGAAGTCATACATCGGGTAAGCTTTCCATGCAGTACCCGTACGGTGGTGCGGATGCTTCACGACGCGATAGATAATCGGGTCGCGGAAGTGCATGTTGGGGCTTGCCATGTCAATCTTGGCACGGAGCACCATGGCGCCTTCTTCAATCTCTCCGGTGTTCATTTTTTGGAACAGGTCGAGAGTCTCTTCAATGGGGCGGTTACGGTACGGGCTTTCTACTCCGGGTTGGGTAGGAGTACCTTTTTGAGCGGCGATCTGTTCGGATGTCTGCTCGTCAATATACGCTTTGCCCTCTTTGATGAGGCGGATGGCGAAGTCCCATAGCTGTTGGAAATAGTCGGAAGCATAGTATTCGTTGCCCCACCGGTAGCCCAGCCATTGAATATCTTCCTTGATAGCCTCTACGTACTCCACGTCTTCTTTGGTGGGGTTGGTATCATCGAAACGCAAGTTGCAGACACCGCCATGTGCGGCGGCAATACCAAAATCCAGGCAAATGGCTTTGGCATGTCCGATGTGAAGATAACCGTTGGGTTCCGGCGGGAAACGTGTCTGTACTTTTCCGTCGTTTTTACCTTCTTTCAAGTCGTTCTCTACTATTTGTTCAATGAAGTTCAGGCTCTTCTTTTCGCTTGTTTCTTCGCTTTTTATTTCTGCCATAATGCTATTATTATTCGTATAGTGGCGCAAAGATAGCGCAAAATAATGAAGAATGAAGAATGAAGAATGAAGAATTTCTCGCTCCTCATTCTTCGTTTTTCATTCTGCATTATTCATTATTCATTTTTCATTCTTCGTTTATAGGAATGTATCCGCTCTTTTTAATGATTTCTTGGCCGGCGGGTGACAATACGAACTGTAACAGCGGGTCTACAAGGCCGGAGCTTTTCTTATTGTAATAATAATATAGCGGGCGTACGATGGGATAAGTTTTATTGATGGCGTTTTCCAGGGTGGGAGCGGCAAAGTGCTTGTCGTCGTAAGATACGGCAAGGGTCTTGATGCGGGGCGATACATAGGCAAGACCCACATAGCCGATGGCTCCGCGCGTTTGGCTGACGGATTGTATGATGGCTCCGGTGGCGGGCATGGAAAGGCTGCTGCTCATGTAATTCTTATTTTTCAGTACGCTTTCTTTAAAGAATTCGTATGTGCCGGAAGAGGTCTCACGCGAGTAGACCACTATTTTGCGGTCGTCTCCGCCTACTTGCTTCCAATTGGTGATTTTACCGCGGAAGATATCTTCCAACTGTCGGCGGGTGAGCTGCTTTACGGGATTGGACGGGTGTACGACAACGGCCAGCGCATCATAGGCTACCGGTATTTCTTCCAGTTCCTCTCCGGCTGCTTTCGCTTTCATCTTCTCGCTGAATTTGATGCCTCTGGAAGCCATTGCGATGTCGGTCGTTTCATCCAGCAAGGCGGAAATGCCTACCCCGCTTCCGCCTCCGGTGACGGTGACGCGGGCATTGGGATTCAATGTCATAAAGCGTTCGGCGGTTTGCTGTGCGATGGGCAGAACGGTGTCGCTGCCTTTGATGCGCTGCGCCTGAATGTCGGTAGCGGCAAATGCCAATGCGAAGATGGTCAGAAATAAATGCTTCATCATATTCTAATGTTTTTGGGACGATACTTAAACAACAATAGTGTATGGAGGTATGTTCCCGCTGTTTTTATTTCGCTGCAAATTAAAACAACGCATGTTACAAAGTTGTTACATACGGCGGGTCTGTGTTTATTGTAACAAATTTGTAATATGTTTGAAACATTTCTTTCAAACGATAGTCACACTGCCTTAATATCTACCCCGTTTCTTTGCGCACAGAAATAAAATAGGCAATATGAAAAAAGTTTTTGAGAAAATTATAGAGGGCATATTGGCTTGTAGCGGTTTTGTAACAAGTCTTACTATTGTGCTTATCGTCTTATTCCTCTTTTCCGAAGCGGTGGGGCTGTTCCATAGCCGGGTAATCGAAGAGGGGTATGTCTTGGCGTTAAATAAGGACAATAAGGTAAGTGAACTTACTCCGGTACAGATAAAGGATGTTTTCGATGAAGAGATAACAAATTGGCGGGAAGTCGGTGGGGAAAATCTCCCTATCCGGCTTTTTCGTTTGGAAGATGTTACACGGTATTATACGGAAGAACAGTTGGGAGCATCTTACGAAAATGCAGGCGCATGCATCACGGACTTGGTGGAACGCACGCCGGGCATCGTGGCTTTTGTGCCGAGGCAGTTCATTGTCCGTCCCGACTCCGTTCATTTGCTGCGGGACAACACCATTTCGCTGAAAGACGTCTTTGCGGGAGCCGAGTGGTTTCCTACGGCTACACCTGCTCCCCAGTTCGGCTTCTTACCATTGATAACGGGTACGTTGTGGGTAAGCCTTTTCGCCATTCTCATAGCCTTGCCGTTCGGACTGGCGGTGGCCGTTTATATGTCCGAGGTGGCTGACCATAAGATACGGAATCTGATGAAGCCGGTGATAGAACTGCTGAGCGGTATTCCTTCCGTTGTTTACGGTTTCTTCGGGTTGATTGTGATAGTGCCTTTGCTGCAGAGAGTGTTCGATTTGCCTGTCGGCGAGAGCGGACTGGCAGGAAGTATCGTGCTCGCCATCATGGCGCTGCCTACCATTATCACGGTGACGGAGGATGCCATGCGCAACTGTCCGCGGGCCATGCGCGAAGCCAGTCTGGCGCTTGGCGCTTCACAGTGGCAGACCATATATAAGGTGGTGATACCTTATTCCATATCAGGTATTACGTCCGGGGTTGTCCTGGGCATCGGCCGTGCTGTCGGCGAAACGATGGCGGTACTGATGGTGACGGGAAACGCTGCCGTAATTCCCCATACCATTTTGGAACCTTTGCGCACGATTCCCGCCACAATTGCCGCCGAACTGGGCGAAGCGCCGGCGGGTGGCGCGCATTACGAGGCATTGTTCCTCTTGGGAGTCGTATTGTTTTTTATCAGCTTGTTGATAAACTTCACGGTAGAAGCTGTATCTTCGGGCAAAAGAAAGTAAAAGGATATGATAAGTAGAAAACATCTTTCGCAAAACATCGCGTTCGGACTGTTCCGTTTGCTTAGTCTGAGTGTGGTAGGCATCCTCTTTGCCATTCTCGGTTTTATCATATACAAAGGTATAGGAGTCATCGACTGGGAGTTCTTGACGGGCGCCCCGACAGACGGCATGACATCCGGCGGTATCCTGCCTGCCATCGTCGGTACTTTTTGCCTGATGACAGGTAGCGCGTTGTTCGCTTTCCCGGTGGGGGTGATGAGCGGCATCTATATGAACGAATATGCGCCTAAGGGCTGGATTGTGCGTTTCATCCGTATGATGACGAACAACCTGAGCGGCATACCTTCCATCGTGTTCGGACTTTTCGGCATGGCATTGTTTGTCAACTATATGGACTTTGGCGACAGCATCCTGGCGGGTTCGCTTACCTTGGGACTGTTGAGCCTGCCTTTGGTGATTCGCACTACCGAAGAGGCTTTGAAGGCGATACCCGACAGCCTGCGTGAGGGCAGCCGCGCTTTGGGAGCCACCAAGCTGCAAACAATCTGGCATGTGATTCTGCCGATGGGAATGCCCAACATCATCACCGGCCTGATTCTTGCTCTGGGGCGTGTATCCGGAGAGACGGCACCTATTCTCTTTACGTGCGCAGCTTATTTCCTGCCGCAACTGCCCGGCAGTATTTTCGACCAGTGCATGGCGTTGCCCTATCATCTGTACGTCATCTCCACCAGCGGTACGGATATGGAAGCCCAGTTGCCTATTGCCTATGGAACGGCTTTGGTCTTGATACTGATAATCCTTCTGGTAAATCTGCTGGCCAATGCTCTGCGGAAATATTTCGAGAAGAAAATCAAAATGAACTAAATCAATAAAATCATGAACGGCATGATGAATAAAATAGAAACGCGTGATGTAAATTTCTGGTATGGAGACTTCCATGCCTTGAAAGGTATCAGCATGGATATCGCGGAGAAGTCGGTTGTGGCTTTCATCGGACCTTCCGGTTGCGGTAAGTCCACTTTTCTCCGCTTGCTGAACCGTATGAACGATTTGATACCCGACACCCGCCTGACCGGTGAGATTCTTATCGACGGTCAGGATATATATAAGAAAGGTGTGCAGGTGGACGAACTTCGCAAAAATGTAGGTATGGTATTCCAGCGTCCCAATCCCTTTCCGAAAAGCATTTTTGAGAATGTGGCCTACGGATTGCGTGTAAACGGCGTTACCGACAATGCTTTTATCCGCCGGCGGGTAGAGGAGACCCTGAAAGGGGCGGCACTATGGGATGAGGTGAAAGACAAGCTCAAGGTGTCTGCTTACGCCCTTTCCGGCGGACAGCAGCAGCGCCTTTGCATAGCCCGTGCCATGGCGGTATCTCCGTCCGTCCTGTTGATGGATGAGCCGGCGTCTGCCCTCGACCCCATTTCCACGGCTAAGGTAGAGGAGCTTATACACGAATTGAAGAAGCAATACACCATTGTAATCGTTACCCATAATATGCAGCAGGCTGCCCGCGTAAGCGATAGTACGGCTTTCTTTTATATGGGTGAGATGGTGGAGTTCGGCGATACCAAAAAGATTTTCACTAATCCCGATAAGGTAGAGACGCAGAACTATATAACGGGACGCTTCGGGTAACGGACTGTTCCGTGCTTTGGCAGGCGCGGTACCATGCCGTGGTACAAGCAGTTTCACGCCTCGGTACGAGCGGTACCACGCTTTGGTACGGGAAGTTTCATGCGTTGGTACGGACGGTACCGCCCTTTGGTACGAACAGTTTCATGCGTTGAAACAAGTGATATGATTATGGAATTGATAATTTTGAAATAGAAGAAACATTATGGTAAAGTTTATCGAATCAGAGCTCGTCTTGCTGAAAAAAGAAATAGACGAAATGTGGACTTTAGTGTATAACCAGCTTGACCGCGCAGGAGAAGCCGTACTGACTTTAGACCGCGAACTGGCACAGCAGGTATTGGTGCGCGAACGTCGTGTCAACGCCTTTGAACTCAAAATAGACAGTGATATAGAAGATATTATAGCCCTCTATAATCCTGTCGCCATCGACTTGCGCTTTGTACTTGCCATGCTCAAAATCAATACGAACCTGGAACGTTTGGGCGACTTTGCCGAGGGGATAGCCCGCTTTGCCATAAACTGCAAGGAACCTGTTTTGGACAACGAGCTGGTAAAAGGGCTGCGCTTGGAAGAGATGATAAACCAGGTGTTGTCTATGCTGGAACTTGCCAAAAAAGCTCTCCAGGAAGAGAGTCAGGAGATGGCGACCGCGGTGTTTGCCAAAGATAATCTGCTGGACGAAATCAATGCGGACGCCACTGCCGTGCTTTCCGACTATATCAGCAAGCACCCCGAAAGTGCGCTCTCCTGTCTGAATCTGGTCAGTGTGTTCCGTAAACTGGAACGTTCCGGTGACCACATTACGAATATCGCCGAGGAAATCGTGTTCTTTATCGACGCCAAAGTGTTAAAACATAGCGGACGTACAGACGAACACTATCCGAATGATAAGAAATAGATAACTTTTTAGGATATTTTTAGTGTTTAATGGAAAATAACCCTATATTTGTCCATTGAAAACGATTGCAGATGTAGAAAAGTGCTTTGAAATGATAATAAAATCAAAAGAATCAAGGAAAAGATGTTATAAGACATGTTTTTTAATTTGGTTGGTATCCTGAAAAGCGGCTATATTTGCAACGTTATCCTGAAAACAATCTTTTTACCTTAAAAAAAACTAATACCTATTGAAAACTGAAAAAGGAGGCTTTGTGAAAAGCTTCCTTTTTTTCATTTCTATATGAGACCCTTTTTGTATCTTTGCCGCATCCATGATAAGGATAGTATCTAACTTAAAAATGTATAGGCTTATGTTTTCCGGAATAGTAGAAGAATGCGCCACGCTGGTGGCTATGGTGAAAGACCAAGAAAATGTACACTTTACTTTCAAGTGTTCGTTCGTGAATGAATTAAAAATAGACCAGAGTGTATCCCATAATGGCGTATGCCTTACGGTGGTCAGCATGACGGATGATACCTATACGGTGACGGCGATGAAGGAAACTTTAGACCGTTCCAATCTCGGCTTGTTAGGTGTAGGCGATGAGGTGAATGTAGAACGCAGCATGATGATGAACGGCCGCTTGGACGGACATATTGTACAGGGACACGTAGACCAGACGGCAACTTGCGTGGATATAAAGGATGCCGAGGGCAGTTATTACTTTACGTTCCGGTATGAGTTTGATAAGGAAATGGCAAAGCGCGGTTATATCACCGTAGATAAGGGTTCCGTTACCGTAAATGGCGTCAGCCTGACTGTATGCAATCCTACGGATAACACGTTCCAGGTAGCCATTATTCCTTATACTTTCGAACATACCAATTTCCATACTTTCAAGGTGGGTAGCGTAGTGAATCTCGAGTTCGATATTATCGGTAAGTATATCAGTAGAATGATACAATATAAATAGAATTATAAGTTATGAGTTATAAGTTATAATTCGCGGGTGCTTTCTTTTTATAAGCACAGGCATTTACCACTCATGACTCATAACTTATAGCTTATAACTCATAACTCATTATGAATGATTTCTTGCAATTGGTCGCTTCACGCCAAAGCGACCGGGCTTATGATATGTCCCGTGCGGTAGAGCCGGAGAAGTTGGAACGTATTTTGGAAGCGGCCCGGCTGTCGCCTTCGGCTTGCAATGCCCAGCCGTGGCGTTTTGTGGTAATCACAGACCCGGAGCTGTCGGTAAAAGTGGGTAAGGCTACTGCCGGGTTGGGGATGAATAAGTTTGCCAAAGACGCTCCGGTACATATTCTGATTGTGGAAGAATCGATGAATATCACTTCTTTCTTGGGCGCTAAGATTAAGGACAAGTATTTCCCCCTGATAGATATCGGTATTGCTACCGCCCATATCACGCTGGCTGCCGAGAGCGAGGGGCTGGGTTCGTGTATCTTGGGCTGGTTCGATGAAAAGGAGATTAAGAAGCTTACGGGCATTCCCGCCAATAAGCGTCTGTTGCTTGACATAACGATAGGTTATCCGGCGAAAGATAAACGGAAGAAATCAAGAAAATCCAAAGATAAGGTTGTTTCGTACAACCATTATTAATGGCATCGCTATAAGTCTTTCAGCAACACTTTACTTGCGCTTTTGTAGTACTCTTCCCGTGCTTTCATCAGTGTTTCCCACTGCCCGTGGAATTCTTTATCCTTATCTATCTTGAAGTCCTCGGAACCGTGGGTGTCCAGTTTGTCCAGCAGGAAAGCGACGTTTAGCTTGTTGATGTCCATAGAGGGCTGGTAAGCGATGTCCTGGCTTTTGGTATCGGTCACTACTTCGTGCAGCAGATTGATTTCCTGTAACTCATACAGGGTCTGGTTGGTCAGGCGTATGGGAATCTGGCACTCCTCGGATATGTCTTCGGCAGTGTAGGGCGGTTCATTCTTTTCGAAACGCTTGGCTACAAGAGACATGATGAGGATGGAGATAAAATCGCGGTAACGGCGGCTGATATTGCGCGCGTCCTTATCGAAACTGAAGTTCCGTATGTTTTGTCCGGCATACGTCAGTTCCGCTCCGAAGAGGCAGATGGTCCAGGATATTTGCAACCACAGCAGAAACATGGGGAGCGCCGCAAAGCTGCCGTAGATGGCATTATAGCGGGATACCCACAACTGGCTGCTGATATAAAGGAACTGAAAGGCCTGATGTGCCGTACCTGCCAGAATTCCCGAAATCAGCGCGTGTTTGAATTTCACTTTTGTATTAGGCATGAAGACGTACAGTGCCGTAAACATGAACCATGTCAAAACGAAAGGTATGAGGCGGACTAAGAACTTACCGATGGGGGCGAGCAGGGTGAAGTCAGCCACATTCTTCAGCATGGTACTCATGAATATGGAAAGACCGCCGGAAACTACCAGCAGAATCGGTATCAGCAGAAGCATGGAGAAGTAGTCCGTGATTTTGCGGTACATGCTCCTCGCTTTCTTTACCTGCCAGATGCGGTTGAAAGTAATCTCCATATTGTTAATCAGGTTGAGCACCGTCCACAATAACATGATTAAACCCACCCCGATGAATATGCCGCTCTTGGTTTGCGACAAATAGGAATTGACGAATTGGAAAATAACCTCCGTCGTTTCCGACGGACCGCCGAAACCTTTGACGATTTGGCTCTCCATCAGATTGTCGAAACCGAACCCGCGTGCGATGGCAAACACAATGGCCAAAATGGGTACGATAGCCAGCAAGGTGCTGTATGTCAGCGCGGACGCCTTGTTCACAAGCCTGTCTTTGGTGAAGCGGTTGATGCAGAGATAAATGGTTTTGATGATATTATATAAGGAAAAAGTCGTTTTGGTGACTTCATCTTCCGTAATACGCCAGATGTCGTATGTCAGGAACTTCCAAAGGGTGGCGATACGCTTGTTCATGCTAAAGTGAAAATTGAGAATTGAGAATTGAAAAATGACAGCAGGCCGAAAGGCCTGTATTTCTCAATTCTCAACTTTTAATTTTTAATTTAAAAAAGCAGTCGGTCTGTAAGCCGGGTTCTGTTCTTCTGTTCCGGAAGAGGTCGTTTTCGGAATTCTTCATTCCTCATTCTTCCTTCTTCATTCAAGAAGTGTCTGTCATTTATCTGAGCCGTATGTTGCCATACCGGCTTTAGCGGTCTACCCTCCGACATGGAGCGAGCAGCTCTCATAGCGTCGGTTTACATGACCTTACAACTCCCAAGACGCACAGCCCTTGTGTCACCACAAGACTGGTAGGCTCTTACCCTACCTTCTCACCCTTACCCATGCCCAAGGACACCGGCGGTTATTTTCTTCTACGTTACTCTACCCTCGCGGACAGCTTTCTGTTAGGAAGTAGGATGCTCTGTGTTGCCCGGACTTTCCTCATACGCACAGGGCGCAAGCGACAAACCGACCAACTGCTTTGTCCCGCAAAGATAGGAATTTTTTGGTGATTGGCGGTCAGTGATTGGCGATTTGTTTGTTATCGGCCTTTTATTTGCGTAAATTCTTAAAAACGCTGAAAATATGTATCTCTTTCGGAATAAATTGTTAGCTTTGCTAACATTAATAACTCCCAAATGCATATAGCCCATGAAAAAGTTTGCCTCATTCTTAGCAGTATTTCTCTTGATAACTCTTTGCGCAGCCGCTTCGGAATCCGGCGACCGTGATATACCGGCAGAGGTAGCGCAACTCACCGATAGTTTGAAAAAACAGTTCGCACCGGATAAGCGTGTGGCGTTGTTGGAAATAGATTATTCTTTCTCCGGTAAAAATGTGATGTTGCGCGGTGTTACTACCTCGGCGGAGGCAAAGACTGTTTTGCTGAAAGAACTGGCAAAAAAAGGATATACCGTAATGGATTGTCTCAAAGTGCTTCCCGACGGGAAGGATTTGGAAGGCAAAACGTACGGCATTATCAATGTCTCTGTGGCAAACCTGCGCGTATCCCCGGATTTCTCATCGGAAATGATGACGCAGGGCTTGATGGGAATGCCCGTGCGTGTGTTGCAGCGCGACGGCTGGATACGTATTCAAACTCCCGACGATTATATCGCCTGGGTGCACCGCGTAGGTGTACATCCCGTGACAAAAGAAGAAATGGCTGCATGGAACAGCGCGGAAAAGATTGTTGTGACGGCTCATTACGGTTTTGTATATTCCGAACCGAGCCAGACCTCACAGACGATTTCGGACGTTGCGGCAGGCAACCGTTTGAAATGGGAAGGGAGCAAAGGAGCTTTTTACAAAGTGACCTATCCCGACGGCCGTCAGGGTTACATCTCCAAATCCATAGCCATGCCTGAGAAGAAATGGCGTTCCGGCTTGAAGCAGGATGCGGCCGATATTATTCGTACGGCGCACACGATGATGGGAATACCTTATCTTTGGGCGGGAACTTCATCGAAAGGTGTGGATTGCAGCGGTTTCATGCGTACCATACTTTTCATGCACGACATCATTATTCCACGTGATGCTTCCCAGCAGGCTTATGTGGGCGAGCATATAGACATTGCATCCGATTTCTCCAACCTGCAGCCGGGTGATTTGATATTCTTCGGCCGCAAAGCAACCCCGGAACATAAAGAACGTGTCGTGCATGTGGGTATGTATATCGGCGGCAAGCGTTTTATTCATTCACAGGGTGATGTGCATATCAGCAGCTTCGACCCGGCGGACGAATTGTTTGATGAGTACAATCTCGGACGGTTGCTGTTTGCTACGCGCGTGTTACCTTATATAAATAAGGAAGCGGGATTAAATACGACGGAAACTAACGAATACTATAAATGACATGCAAAACAGAAGAGACTTTTTAAAGACCGCCGCCTTTGCCGCATTAGGCTCGGGCATGGCTATCAATAGCGTATTGGCAGGTGAAGGTGCAATGCCCGCTTTGTTCAATATCAATAAGAAGAGTGGCGTTACGCCTAAAATGAAGCTGCGTTTCTTTCCGTATGAATTGAAGTTGCGCCATGTGTTTACGGTGGCTACTTATTCGCGCACCACTACTCCCGATGTGCAGGTCGAAATAGAGTATGACGGCATCTTCGGCTATGGCGAAGCGTCCATGCCGCCCTATCTGCAACACGAATTGGGTACGATGGATAGCGTGCTGGCTTTCCTGAAGAAAGTGCAGGGTGTTATCGGACAGTTTTCCGATCCTTTCCGGCTGGAGGATATTCTAAGCTATATAGACAGTCTCTCTGCCGGCGATGCGGCGGCTAAAACCGCGGTGGATATCGCTTTGCATGATTTGGTGGGTAAATTGTTGCAGGCTCCCTGGTATAAAATCTGGGGATTGGATAAGGAGAAAGCACCTTCCACCACATTTACCATCGGTATCGATACGCCCGATGTGGTACGTGAAAAGACAAAAGAGTGCGCCGAGCAGTTCAATATTCTGAAAGTGAAGCTGGGACGTGATAACGATAAGGAGATGATTGAGACCATCCGTTCGGTGACGGCTCTTCCCATCGCCGTTGACGCCAATCAGGGCTGGAAAGACAAACATTATGCGCTTGATATGATTCACTGGCTGAAAGAGAAAGGCATTGTGATGATAGAGCAGCCCATGCCTAAAGAACAATTGGATGATATCGCGTGGGTAACCGGACAAAGCCCGTTGCCGATATTTGCCGATGAGTCTTTGCAGCGTTTGGGAGATGTGGCAGCAT
>OGCO01000944.1_pt1 | contig 47364 bp, 38 predicted proteins | sample 1570171 | NCBI WGS metagenome assembly OGCO01 (sample SAMEA4370583, study PRJEB24528) | human gut metagenome
TATTCCTCGTCGAAGCGCGCATGCACCTCGTCGTACACCGGACGCAGCCGCTCGTCGCGCACACGCTTATCATCGGTATCCAGCGCCGCGCGCACCTTTTCGGGGTCGCCGATGAGGATGGGTTCGACGAGGCCTTCGCGGATCAGCTTGGCGGCGGCGGAAACCACGCGCCGGTCTTCACCGTCGGAGTAGACCACGGCACCTTTCCGGGCGCGGCATTTTTCGAGGCAACGTTCGAACACGCTCATTACAGACCAACCTTGCTGATGTCGCGGCCGGATTCGGCAACGACGGTCAGGAGCATGAGGACATAGATGGCGCTGCTCAGGCGGTTCAGGGACGCGAGGATGTCTTCGCGTTCCATGCCGACCTGAACATAGGCCACTTCAACTTCGCGGGCCTGGGCGCGCAGCCAGTTGAGCAGCGCGACGTTCGGGCCGAGAGCCACGTCGGGGACGATGTGGCCCTGGCCGAGGTATTTCATGGGATCGTGGGAGACGAGGCGGATGGCTTCGGCGTTCATGCCGCACAGGGACTGCGCGGGCACGGCTTCGCCGGAGACTTCGGCCTGGAGGATCTGCCACAGCCACACGTTGATGTCAGAAAGGCCGTTTCTGAGGACGGCGGGGAGCTTGTTGTTGCCGTCAAACCCGGTCTGCACCAGCACCGTGCTGGAAATGAGGGTATCCAGCTTGCCGCGCAGGAATATGCGCGGGTGGGACTTGGAGACGACCGTATTGGCGTCAAGGTAGGTTCCATCGGGGAACGATGCCTGTTCGGCGGCCGGAGCGGCCGGAGCCGTACTTACAGGACGCACTACCGGTTTGACAGCTGCTTTCGGAGTTTTCTCCATTTCAACCTTATAGGGAGTACCGTTCACTTCTACGTGGGCGATATTATCTTCAATATCTCCAATGGTAACCTTATATACGTTACCGTTGATTTTGTATTTATATTCTTTCATCGTTTTATCTTTATTAAAGGTGACTTTACTTTCTCTGAGGAGTTTCACGCAGTGTATAAATCTTGGAGCTCCATGGTGAATAGCTGCGTTTTACACGGGTAATGGTGAGCACGGTGTCTTCCACATCGTGTACATCGCTCTGCATTTCGTGCAAAGCCAGGGAAATGGCGGCGAATACTTCACCGGGGGCTTCTCCCAATAGTTTTTCTTTAGCTTCTTTCTTGTCGGTAATACCCTTGGCGCGCATTGCGTTGCGCTTGCTGAGGTTGACGGAAATCTTGCCTACAATCTTGAAAGAAATATAAAGCAGAATCAAACCAAAGAATACTACACTCATGGCGGAAATAGACATACCTATACCTACGCTGTCGTGCTGCTCGAACTTCTCCATCTTGGCATTGCTGTCGATGGTTTGGTTGTTGGTGCTCGGAGTAACGTACTTATCGGAAGTTTCTCCTTTGACCTCCCATTCCGGAGTAGCGTCGCTGACGCGCGCATAGGACTGGTTGGCCTTTAATACGCCGGCAGGAACTACAATCTGATCCAACAGTTTCTTGCCGGAATCGTACAGACCGATCCAGTTGGCATTCAGGCTGTCCAGTTTAAAGTTGGTGTGGAATGTACCGCGATTAGGTTCTCCATCCGCCCAGAATAATGCGTGCTGACGGGGTTTTACCAAAGTCAGGACATCACCTTTCGGGATAAAATAAGTGGCGGTATCGCCCGGCTGGCTGCTAAACTTCAGATAGCAACCTGCAAGGTCGGCGCTGCCGTATGATTTATTGAATATTTCAATCCATGCGCTGTGTACACCGTAGTCATCCTGGAAGTTGCTTTCGTTGTTGATAAGCACTTCATTCAGCAACAGTTTGGAGTTTGCCTTCTTCTCACCGCAAGAAGAACAGAAACCCAGCACCAGCATCAATGAAAGGAATATTCCGATTTTTGTTTTATTCATAAATTTGAGTTTTTATTTTTCAATTCTCAACTTTCAATTCTCAATCTTTAAAGAGGAATATTACCATGCTTCTTGGCCGGGTTGCTCAACTTCTTGGTTTGCAGCTGCTGCAGGGCGCGGATAATGCGGAAACGCGTATTACGCGGTTCGATAACATCGTCGATATAGCCATACTTGGCTGCATTGTAAGGATTGGCAAATAACTTGGTGTATTCCGCTTCTTTCTCTGCCAGGAATTGGGCCGGGTTTTCTTGCTCTTTGGCTTCACGTGCATATAGGACTTCTACGGCGCCTGCACCACCCATTACGGCGATTTCGGCGGTAGGCCATGCGTAGTTCATGTCACCGCGGAGTTGCTTACAGCTCATCACGATGTGCGAACCGCCGTAAGACTTACGCAGCGTGATAGTAACCTTAGGTACGGTGGCTTCACCGTAGGCATACAGCAACTTGGCACCGTGCAGGATAACGCCGTTGTACTCCTGACCTGTTCCGGGAAGGAAGCCCGGTACGTCTACCAAAGATACGATAGGAATATTGAAAGCGTCGCAGAAACGAACGAAACGCGCACCCTTGCGGGATGCATTACTGTCGAGTACGCCCGCCAGATATTTCGGCTGGTTGGCTACGATACCGACTGATTGTCCGTTGAAACGGGCAAAACCGATAATGATATTCTTGGAGTAATCTTTCTGGATTTCGAGGAACTCGCCGTTATCGACGATAGCGCCGATAACTTCATACATATCGTAAGGCTTGTTCGGATTGTCGGGAATAATGTCGTTCAAAGAATCTTCCAGACGGTCGATAGGGTCTGTACAGTCTATGTAGGGAGCTTCTTCGAGGTTGTTCTGAGGAATATAACCCAAGAGCTTGCGGATTAAAGCCAAACCTTCCTCTTCGGTCTGCGCGGTGAAATGAGTTACACCCGATTTGGTGGAGTGTACGCTTGCGCCACCCAGGTTTTCCTGGCTGACATCTTCACCTGTTACGGTCTTTACAACTTTCGGACCGGTGAGGAACATATAGGAAGTGCCTTCCATCATCAGCGTAAAGTCGGTAAGGGCGGGAGAGTAAACGGCACCGCCGGCGCAAGGACCGAAGATACCGGAAATCTGAGGAATAACGCCGGAAGCAAGAATATTGCGTTGGAAAATCTCGGCATAACCCGCCAAAGCGTTGATACCTTCCTGAATACGGGCACCGCCTGAGTCGTTGATACCGATACAAGGAGCACCCATCTTCATTGCCTGATCCATGATTTTGCAAATCTTCAAAGACATGGTTTCCGACAAGGAACCGGCGGAAACAGTGAAATCTTGCGCAAAGATGTACACCAAACGGCCTTCGATGGTACCGCAACCGGTAACCACACCGTCACCGGGATAGTGTTTCTTTTCCATACCGAAGTTTGTGCATCTGTGCTCAACGAACATATCCATTTCTTCGAAACTTCCTTCGTCGAGTAACATAGCTATACGCTCGCGAGCTGTATATTTACCTTTCTCATGTTGCTTTGCAATTGCTTTTTCACCACCACCAAGGCGCGCAGCTGCACGGCGGTCAATAAGCTCTTTAATTTTCTCAAGTTGATTACTCATATATTTATAAATTATGAATGGTGAATTATGAATTATGTTGTATGAATTGTGAATTATAAATTATGAATTGAGACGTTACATGACTACAATTCATAATTCTAATTTATAATTCATAATTGTTTATTCTCCTTTTTCGCAGAGTTCCGTCAATACGCCGAGGGTGGATTTCGGGTGCAGGAATGCGATGTTCAAACCTTCCGCACCTTTGCGGGGAGCTTTGTCGATAAGGCGGATGCCTTTTTCTTCAACTTCGGCGAGCGCATCGGCTACTCCGTCTTCCACAGCAAATGCTAAATGGTGCATACCTCCGTTACCGTTATTCTTTTCGATGAATTTGGCAATAGTGCTTTCGGGGGAAGTCGGTTCCAGTAACTCAATTTTCACGTCACCTACTTTCAAGAAGGCGGTTCTTACCTTTTGGTCCTCTACGGTTTCAATGTTGTAGCATTTTAAACCTAATACATTTTCGTAGTACGGAAGGGCTTCTTCAATGCTTTTTACGGCAATACCCAAATGTTCAATGTGTGAAATCTTCATAACAGTTTTTATTAATGTTGGTATTCAATTCCTAATTTTTACAATAAGCAGTACAAAGAAAGATATTTCTACTTGAATAAAGAAATTTTTCGCCAATTAATTATAAAGGTATTTCTTCTTAAATTGATTTTATAATTGAGGTTGCCAACTGTTATTTTATCAATTTATAGCGTTCGGTTTTTTGTGAAAAAGAGATTCAAAAGCTTTTTTTGTTATATCTTTGTCAGTAGAAATACAATCGGACAAATATTATGTCACATTTAGCTCCCTTGATTGCCGATTTGGCATTGATACTGATTTGCGCCGGAGTAATGACGCTGCTATTTAAGAAGTTGAAACAACCGTTGGTTTTAGGATATGTTGTGGCGGGCTTTTTAGCCAGTCCCCACATGGCCTATACGCCTTCGGTAATGGATACGGCGAATATACAGACTTGGGCGGATATCGGCGTTATTTTCCTACTGTTTGCTTTGGGGCTGGAGTTTAGTTTTAAGAAAATAGTGAAGGTGGGCGGTGCCGCCATTATTGCTGCTTGCACGATTATATTTTGTATGATATTATTGGGTGTAGCGGTAGGTACGGCGTTCGGATGGAAGCGGATGGACTGCATCTTTCTGGGCGGTATGATCGCCATGTCGTCTACTACTATTATATATAAGGCTTTTGATGATTTGGGCATGCGCAAGAAACAGTTTACGGGTTTGGTGCTCAGCGTTCTGATTCTGGAAGATATTCTGGCTATCGTCCTGATGGTTATGCTGTCCACCATGGCAGTCAGCCATAATTTTGAGGGTACGGAAATGCTGGGCAGCATAGCGAAGCTGCTGTTCTTCCTTATATTGTGGTTTGTGGTCGGTATCTACTTGATTCCTGTCCTGCTGAAAAAATGCCGCAAACTGATGAGTGAGGAAACGTTGTTGATTGTATCGCTCGGCCTTTGTTTCGGTATGGTTGTGCTGGCTGCCCATACGGGATTTTCAGCGGCATTCGGCGCTTTTATTATGGGGTCTATTCTGGCTGAAACGGTAGAAGCGGAGAGTATCGAGCGTCTGGTTAAACCGGTGAAGGATTTGTTCGGCGCCATATTTTTCGTATCCGTAGGTATGATGGTAGACCCTTTGATGATAGTGGAGTATGCCGGACCTATTGTTGTCATTACGTTGGCGGTTATTGCCGGACAGTCCTTGTTCGGAACGTTGGGGGTATTGCTTGCCGGGCAGCCGCTGAAGACGGCTATGCAATGCGGCTTTAGTTTGACGCAGATTGGCGAGTTCGCCTTTATCATCGCCTCTTTGGGAGTGTCTTTGCACGTGACAAGCCATTTTCTGTATCCTATCGTAGTAGCCGTATCGGTTATCACTACTTTTCTTACTCCTTATATGATTCGTTTTGCCGAGCCGGCTTCCAATTTTGTCGATATGCATCTGCCGGAAAGGTGGCAGAAGTTTTTGTTGCATTACGCTTCCGGTTCGCAAACGGTGAATCATGAAAGCTTATGGAAGAAACTGATACTTGCTTTGTTGCGTATTACGGTTGTTTATTCCATTGTAAGCGTGGCGGTGATAGCTATTGCATTCCGTTTTCTTGTACCGTTTTTCAAGGAAAGCTTGCCGGGCGTTTGGGGACCTTTGCTGTCCGCTCTGGTTATTATTCTGTTTATCGCTCCTTTTCTGCGGGCCATTATGATTAAGAAAAACCATTCGGTGGAATTTGTTACTTTGTGGCGCGACAGTCGGGGAAACCGTGCTCCGTTGGTGGCTACTATTGTGCTGCGAATCCTGTTGGCGGTTTCTTTCGTGATGTTTGTCATTGCCGGACTGTTTAAGTTATCGGTCGGCCTTGTTTTTGGCGTTGCGGTGCTGCTGGTTACAGTGATGATACTTTCCCGGCAGTTGAAGCGGCAGTCTATCATGATTGAGCGTACTTTCTTCCAGAATCTGCGCTCGCGGGATATGCGGGCGGAATATTTAGGTGAGAAGAAACCGGAATATGCAGGCCGTTTGCTTTCCCGTGATTTACATCTGACGGATTATGAAATACCCGGCGAATCGGCATGGGCGGGTAAGACGTTGGCGGAGTTGAACTTCGGTAAACGCTATGGAGTGCATGTGGTTTCTATTCTTCGCGGGCGTAAGCGGATAAATATTCCCGGAGCTTCGGTACGTCTTTTCCCTCTGGATAAGATACAGGTTATAGCTACCGATGAGGAGTTGAATGTATTTGGCGAAGAGATGGATAGACTTTCAACGATAGCTACGGACGTTGTGGAAAAAAGCGAGATGATATTACGTCAGTTGCGCATTGACGCTAATTCTCCTTTTCTGGGTAAAACATTGAAAGACGCGGGCATACGTGAAAAGTACCACTGTCTGATTGTAGGTGTGGAACGGGGAGAGGAGACTTTGCACGCTCCCGACGTGCACGAGCCTTTTGTAGCAGGGGATGTAGTGTGGATTGTAGGCGAAAATGTTGATGTGTATAAATTAGTCGGCGAAAATGATGAAAATGTAGACCTGTAATATTAAGAGAACGATTATCTTTGTCCTGTAAATATAAACTAAAAAAAAGTATATCATGAAAAGCGATCCGAAAGAATGTCTGTATTGCCAGAATAATGAAACGTTGCATAATCTGATGATTGAGATTGCGCAGCTTAGTGTATCACGTGTTTTCCTCTTTAAGGAACAAACTTATCGTGGGCGTTGCCTCGTGGCCTATAAAGACCATGTTAACGATTTGAATGAGTTAAGCGATGAGGAACGTAATGCTTTTATGGCTGATGTAGCCCGTGTAACTCGTGCCATGCAGAAAGCGTTTAATCCGGAGAAAATTAATTATGGCGCATACTCGGACAAATTGTCTCATCTCCATTTCCATTTGGCACCGAAATATGTAGACAGTCCCGATTATGGAGGTACTTTCCAAATGAATCCGGGAAAAGTGTATCTGACGGATGCCGAATATCAGGAGTTGATTGAGGCGGTGAGAAGCAAACTTTAAAAAAAGAATGAAGTATAAGGTATAAACTTGCGATGAATCTGATTTATGAATTACGAATGGGTATGTAATATCACGGCGCAGCCGTTTATACCTTATACTTTATTTTATACTTCATATTTTATTTAAAATCTTGTCCATTACCCAGTTTGTCAGTGTTGCGCTTTCGCCATCGCAACTACAGATTGATTTGCCAAGCAGATGGTCTACAACAGCTTGAATAAGTGGTTGCTGCACGTAAACAGGGTTCTCAACCGGGATTTCTTCTCTTCCTCTCTCGGTATGTAAAGCTATGGGATCATAGGTAAATACGGAGAAACATATCATTCCTTTGTCTCCGATAATCTCGATACGGTCTTCTCGTGCCGATTCGTGGGCAACGAAGCACCACGAGCCGCTACCCACCAGCCCGCTGTCAAATTGGAAACAAGCGCTGAGGGTGTCTTCGGCGGGATATAGTCCGCCGCGATTACTTTTGTATCCGTTGGCTTCAAGGATGTAGCCGAACATATCTTGCAGTATATCTATCTGGTGCGGAGCTAAATCATAAAAATAACCGCCGCCAGCAATATCCGGTTGTACGCGCCACGGCAGATTCTCCTTATTATAGTCCAGGTCGCGGGGCGGCTGTGCAAAGCGGATTTGTATGTTGATGATATTTCCTATTGCGCCTTCTTCCACCAATGACTTCACTTTCAGGAAGTAAGGGAGATAACGGCGGTAATAAGCTACAAAACAGGGTATGCCGGTTTCCTTGGAAATGCGGTTGATGCGGCAACACTCTTCATAGGTCACTGCCATAGGCTTTTCTATGTATACGGGCTTGCCGGCCTTCATGGACATGATGGCATACGTAGCGTGAGAAGAGGGTGGGGTAGCGATGTATACGGCATTTACCTCCTCGTCATTAATCAACTCCTGCGCGTCGTTGTACCATTTGGTAATACCTCTCTCTTTGGCGTAAGTTTTGGCTTTGGAAATATCCCGGCTCATTACGGCCACTACTTCGGAGTGCTCAATCTTCTGAAAAGCAGGTCCGCTTTTATATTTGGTTACTTCTCCGCAGCCAATAAATCCCCATTTTATTATTTTCTCGCTCATACACTTATAATATTATTCTTCAAAGTCGAAATCAAAATCAAAGTCATCCATAAATTCCGGCGCGGTGAAATCTTCCAGTTCGCGGCGATCCTTTTTGGTGGGGCGTCCTGTTCCTTTGGCGCGGTTGATAAAGCCGCTGACCTTACTCATTTCCAATAATTCGTATTGGTCGGGAGTGGTTACGTTTTCCATCATTTCGGGAACGAGCTTGGCGCCTACACGCTTTTCAATGGATTGTAATACTTTAAAGGAATAGGTAACCGGCGGCTTGCGTACTTGTATTACATCTCCCGGCTTCACCATACGGGCTGCCTTTGCAAGCGCGCCGTTAATGCTGATGCGTCCTTTCTTGCAGGCTTCGGCCGCAATAGTACGTGTTTTGAATATGCGTACGGCCCACATCCATTTGTCTATTCTTGCTTCGCTCATTTTTTATTAAACTGATTCATTGTAATGTCGATGCCGGCAAGGCAGAAACTTTTGATGATTTCGCCGGCTGTTTTCAGGCGTTCGTCCATTGTTTTCCAATCCTCGTCCGTGAAATGTCCCAATACGAAGTCTATCTGTCCGCCACGGGGAAAATCGTTACCGATGCCAAAGCGCAGGCGGGCGTAGTTTTGAGTTCCCAGTGTTGCTGCGATATGCTTCAGACCATTATGTCCCGCATCGCTTCCCTTTCCTTTCAGCCGTAGAGTTCCAAAAGGCAACGCCAAATCGTCTACTACTATTAATACGTTTTCCAATGGAATGTTTTCTTTTTGCATCCAGTAACGTACGGCGTTTCCGCTCAGGTTCATAAAGGTGGACGGTTTCAGTAATACCAGTTGCCGTCCTTTGACGGATATTGTAGCCGTGAAACCGTAACGTCCGTCGTTAAAGGTCGCTCCGGCTGTTTTGGCTAAAGCATCTACTGCCATGAAACCTATGTTATGGCGGGTTTCGTGGTATTCGGGGCCGATATTACCTAATCCGACAATTAGATATTTCATTCTTTCTATTCTTACTTTGATGATAATTTAGATAAAAGAGGAACGCGGATTATCGCAGCTGTCCGCGGATATGAAATCTGCGTCGTCTGCGTTAATCCGCGTTCCGGAATATCTTGTTTTCTTGCTAAGAAAGCGTTGATTAGTTGTTGGCAGCAGCTGCCGCAGCACCTCTTGCAGCACGAGTCAGCTTAACAGCGCATACAACGGCTTCTTTAGCATTCAACAGTTCCAGACCTTCGTAGCTCAACTCGCCTACTTTCACTGTCTTACCCAATCCCAGGTGAGATACGTTGATAATCAGTTTTTCAGGGATAGCGTTGTACAAGGCTTTCACTTTCAGTTTACGCATTTGCAGAGTCAGCTTACCACCGGCTTTCACACCTTCTGCCAGACCTTCCATCTGTACGGGAACTTCCATAACGATAGGTTTAGCTTCGTCAATCTGATAGAAGTCAACGTGCAGAATAGTATCTTTTACCGGGTGGAATTGGATATCTTTCAAGATAGCGTTTACTTTCTTGCCATCGATGATCAAGTCAACCACGTAGATGTGCGGAGTGTAAACCAAGTTGCGCAGACCTTCTGCCGGTACGGTGAAATGAACGTTTTCGCCCGCTCCGTAGAGTACGCAAGGTACGCCGTTGTCTTTACGAATAGCTTTCAAAGCTCTTGCTTGTTCCGAAGAACGTTCTGCAATAGTTCTTGCAGTTCCTTTTACTTCAATAGATCTCATTTTCTTAAATTTTTTGTGTTACTCTAAATTAAGTAGATTATTGCTTAATTCACCATCACACGATGTGGTTCACCACACGATGTTGCAAAAAAGCGGTGCAAAGGTACAGCTTCTTTTTGAATTATCAAAAGGTTGCCCCTTAAAAATCAATATCTATTTTAATTTCTCCGTCAAGCTGGGACTCTTTTTCCTCCTGTTCTACAGCCGGCTGTTCATTGGCCGGCAACTCTTCATTGTCGTTGTGACGCGCATAACACCCTTGCTGCTCCTGGATAAAGCCAATAGCTTGTTGCAGGCCGTTCATGAATTTCTCGAAATCTTCTTTGTACAAAAAGATTTTATGTTTCTCAAAACTTACTTGAGAATCATCGCCTTCACCCATTACCACTTTTTTGCTTTCGGTGATGGCAAGGAACATTTCATCCTTTCTGTTTTTCTTAACGTCTAAATAGTAGATGCGCTTACCTGCTTTAATGGATTGGGAGAATACTATCTCTTTATCGTTCACGTCCAGCCCACTTTTCTTTTTAAAGTCTTCCATATTTTAGCTATCTTGTTGTAATCGGGTTCAAAATTGACGATTTTTTTTAAACTGTCAAAAGAAAAAGCCCGGATAATGATTATCTGCATTAAAAAATGTGATTTATTTATGTAAACTCATTAAAAATATCTACTTTTGCCCCTCGTTAAAACACCAGTATTTACTTTAGTTATGATAAACAGAGTTCTTATTCGTCTTAAGATTATACAAATTGTATATGCTTATTATCAGAATGGCAGCAAAAATTTAGATGCCGCGGAAAAAGAGTTGTTCTTTAGCCTTTCCAAAGCTTATGACCTCTACAACTACCTGCTTATGTTGATGATAGCCCTGACGAACTACGCACAAAAGCGCATTGATGCGGCAAAAGCAAAATTGGCTCCCACGGCCGACGAGTTGTATCCGAACATGAAGTTCGTAGAAAACAAATTCATTTCCCAGTTGGAAGTAAACAACCAGTTGATGGATTTTATCTCCAATCAGAAACGTACTTGGGCGAATGATGAAGATTTTGTCAAAGGATTATTCGAAAAGATTGTAGCTTCCGATATATATAAGGAATATATGGCTTCTTCTGAAAATACGTACGAGGACGATCGCGAATTGTGGAGAAAGCTTTATAAGACCTTTATTTTCAATAATGAGGAACTCGATGTTTTGCTCGAAGATCAAAGTCTTTACTGGAATGATGATAAAGAAATTGTTGATACATTCGTTCTGAAAACAATCAAACGTTTTGATGAGAAGAATGGTGCGAATCAGGCTTTGCTTCCCGAATTTAAGGATGATGAAGACCAGGAGTTCGCCCGTCGCCTGTTCCGTCGCACTATTTTGAATTGTGACTATTACCGCCATCTTATCAGTGAAAATACGCGCAACTGGGATTTGGATCGCGTAGCTTTCATGGACGTGGTTATCATGCAGTGCGCATTGGCGGAAATATTGAGTTTCCCGAACATTCCCGTTAGTGTTTCGTTAAATGAGTATGTAGACATTGCCAAAGTATACAGTACTACTAAGAGCGGTAGTTTTGTCAATGGAACCTTAGACGGAATAGTTAAGGAATTGAAAAAAGAAGGGAAGTTATCGAAAAACTGATACCTTTGTTGAATAATAAAAACTAAAACGGAATATTTATGAATTTAATGACTGTATTCTTCCTGCAAGCTCCTGCTGCAGGCCCGGACGGAAGCATGATGTGGATTTTACTGATAGCTATGTTTGTTATCATGTATTTCTTTATGATTCGCCCGCAAAATAAAAAGCAAAAAGAAATCGCGAACTTTCGTAAATCACTGCAAGTGAACCAAAAGGTTATTACTGCCGGCGGTATTCACGGTATCATCAAGGAAATTAACGATAATGACGTAGTACTTGAGATTGCTTCTAACGTTAAAATCCATATTGACAAGAATTCTATTTTTGCCGCAGCTGCTGATGCAAACAGCAGTCAGGCTTCTAAATAAATAGATGTGAGCCTATGTTTGAGCGTAGGAACATAAAACGTATTTATTTAAATATAACCGGAAAAACAAAGGACTTTCTGCTCAGTGATAAGAGCAGAGAGTTCTTTGTTTTTTTATTTTTCTTCTTTATAGCCGGTGGTTTTTGGTTGTTGCAGACATTGAACAATGATTACGAAGCGGAGTTTTCCATTCCGGTGCGTCTGCGTGGTGTACCCAATAATACGATGATTACTTCGGAACCGACTTCCGAACTTCGTATTAAAGTGAAAGATAAGGGAACCGTTCTGCTCAATTACATGTTGGGAAAGAGTTTCTATCCGGTTACGCTCGATTTCTCCGATTATAAAGGTACGGATAATCATGTACGCGTTTATGCCTCTCAATTTGAAAAGAAGATACTAAGTCAGTTGAATGTTTCTACGCGTCTGCTTTCCATGAAGCCGGATACATTGGAGTATATTTATGCAACGGGGATGTCAAAGTTGGTACCTGTCAAATTATCGGGAACGGTCAGCGCCGGTCGCCAGTATTATTTATCGGATACGGTGTTTAAACCGGATTCGGTTTTGGCATATGCGCCGGAAGGAGTATTGGATACGATAACCGCTGCCTATACGCAACAGGTTAAGCTGGAGAATATCTCCGATACATTACGGCAGCAGGTGTCTTTGCTTACCTTGCGGGGAGTGAAGTTTGTACCCGCTTCTATTGAAATGATGCTTCCTGTGGATATTTATACGGAAAAAACGGTGGAAGTGCCGCTGCATGGTGTAAATTTCCCTGCGGATAAAGTGTTGCGCGCTTTCCCGTCTAAGGTTCAAGTGACTTTTCAGGTAGGCCTCAGTCGCTTTCGTCAAATAACCGCAGATGATTTTCATATCAATGTCTCCTATGAGGAGCTGCTGCGTTTGGGCTCGGACAAATATACTGTAAAATTGAAGAATGTTCCGGAAGGAGTGAATCAGGTGCGCTTTAATCCGGAACAGGTCGATTTTCTCATAGAGCAAATTTCCCCTTCATTATGACCGTCAGGATAGGTATAACCGGTGGTATTGGCAGCGGTAAAAGTGTTGTATCCCGATTGCTGGAAGTGATGGGGATACCTGTCTATATCTCCGATATGGAAACCAAACAACTTATGGTGGCGGATAATTGTATCCGCGGCGAGTTGATTGCTTTGTTGGGTGAGGAGGTATATGCCGATGGAATATTGAATAAAACTTTGCTTGCTTCTTACCTTTTCGGCAGCCCCGAACATGCCCGGCAAGTTAACGGCATTGTTCATCCGCGTGTAAAAGAGGATTTCAGGCAGTGGGTCCGGCAGCATGCAGGGTGTTCGATGGCGGGTATCGAGTCCGCTATTTTGATAGAAGCGGGGTTTGCAGGTGAGGTAGATGCGGTCGTTATGGTATATGCCCCCGAAGAAGTGCGTGTACAACGTGCCATGAAACGGGATGCTTCCTCGCGTGAACTGATAGAAAGGCGCATCCGTAGCCAGATGAGCGATGAAGAAAAACGTATGCGGGCGGATTTTGTGATAGTGAATGATGGTGAAACACCGTTAATTCCGCAGGTTTTAGCTTTAATCACTTTCCTGTCTCAAAATAATACCTATCTTTGCCCACCGAAAAAATAACTACTAATTACAAAAACAGAATATACTATGTTGAAGACTATTTTGTCTATTTCCGGTAAGCCGGGATTGTATAAGCTCATTTCTCAGGGAAAGAATATGTTGATTGTCGAGTCGTTGGTTGATAAGAAACGTTTTCCGGCTTACGGCAATGAAAAGATTATCTCTTTAGGCGATATTGCCATGTATACGGATGCGGAGGAAGTGCCTTTGAAAGACGTACTTCTTTCAATGAAGAAAAAAGAGAACGGCGCCGCTGTGGCGTTGGATGTGAAAAAGGCTTCCGTGAAAGAACTTCAGGCTTATTTGGCGGAAGTGTTGCCTAACTTTGACCGCGACCGCGTATATGTATCGGATATTAAAAAACTGATTTCTTGGTATAACCTGCTGGTGGCAAGTGGCATGACCGACTTTGAAGAAGCATCTGAAGCTGTTGCCGAAGAGACTAAAGAGGCACCGCAGAATAATTATACTCCATTTTGAGGTTTAAAAAGAAAGGTGTATGAGAGGCCGCTTCTCATACACCTTTCTTTTTAAGTCCGATTGGCTGTCAGTTTCTGAACACCAATCCGTCTTTCGTTCTATCGGCATCCACCGTAATCGGTTTGCTGCGGTCAACCTCTTGCGACAACAGCTTCTTGGACAAGTCGTTCAGTAAATAATGCTGGATAGCACGTTTCACCGGACGGGCGCCGAATTCAGGATCGTATCCCGCATTGGCAAGGAAGTCTATGGCGGCATCGGTCAATACCAGTTCCACACCGTTTGCGGACAGCATTTTTTGTACGCTCTTGATTTGGAGTACAACAATCTGTTTGATTTCCTTTTCTGTTAACGGCAAGAACATGATTGTCTCGTCGATACGGTTCAGGAACTCCGGACGAATCGTCTTCTTCAGCATATTCATCACTTCCTTCTTGGTTTCTTCTACAATCTCTTCCTTGTTGGAGCCGTTCAGTTTCTCCATCTGGCTTTGAATGTATCCGCTACCCATATTGGAGGTCATGATGATAATGGTATTCTTGAAGTTTACGGTACGTCCCTTATTATCCGTCAAACGCCCGTCGTCCAGTACCTGCAACAGGATGTTGAATACATCCGGGTGCGCTTTCTCGATTTCATCGAACAGTACGACGGAGTAGGGTTTACGGCGTACGGCTTCCGTCAGCTGACCGCCTTCATCGTATCCTACATATCCCGGAGGCGCTCCTACCAGACGGGAAACACTGTGCTTCTCCTGATATTCACTCATGTCGATACGCGTCATCATCGTTTCATCGTCAAACAGGAACTCGGCGAGTGCCTTGGCAAGTTCCGTCTTACCTACGCCGGTTGTACCGAGAAAGAGGAACGAGCCGATAGGGCGTTTCGGATCCTGCAATCCTGCACGGCTGCGACGCACGGCATCGGCTATCGCCTCAATGGCTTCATCCTGACCTATTACGCGTTGATGCAGTTCGTCTTCCAGATGCAGCAGTTTGTCCTTTTCACTTTGCAGCATCTTGCTTACCGGTATGCCCGTCCAGCGGGAAACCACATCGGCGATGTCCTCGGCATCGACTTCTTCTTTAATCATTGCCTTGTCACCCTGCATCTCGTGCAGTTTCTGCTGCGTTTCTTCAATTTCCTGATTCAACGCTTGCAGTTTGCCGTAACGTATTTCGGCAACCTTTCCGTAATCGCCTTCACGTTCCGCCTTGTCGGCCTCAAACTTCAAATTCTCTATTTCGACCTTGTTCTGTTGAATCTTGTTGACCAGCGTCTTTTCGCTTTGCCACTTCGCCTTGTACGACTTTTCCTGCTCTTTCAGTTCGGCAAGTTCCTTACCGATTTGCTCGAGTTTGGGTTGGTCGTTTTCACGTTTAATGGCTTCCCGCTCAATCTCCAGTTGTTTGATTTTACGTGAAATCTCATCCAGTTCTTCCGGTACGGAGTCTACTTCCATACGGAGCTTGGCGGCTGCTTCATCCATTAGGTCGATAGCCTTATCCGGCAAGAAACGGTCGGTGATGTAACGGTTGCTCAGCTCTACGGCGGCAATGATAGCGTCATCTTTAATCCGTACGTGGTGGTGATTTTCATAACGCTCTTTCAAACCGCGGAGAATGGAAATTGTACTCAACGTATCCGGTTCGTTCACCATGACGATTTGGAAACGGCGCTCCAAAGCCTTGTCCTTTTCAAAATACTTTTGATACTCGTCAAGAGTGGTAGCGCCGATACTTCTCAGTTCGCCACGTGCCAGGGCAGGTTTCAGGATATTGGCGGCATCCATCGCTCCCTCACCTTTGCCGGCGCCTACCAGTGTGTGGATTTCATCGATAAACAGAATAATATCTCCTTCCGACTTCTTCACTTCATTGATAACGGCCTTCAAACGTTCCTCGAATTCACCCTTATATTTGGCTCCTGCAACCAGTGCGCCCATATCCAGTGAATAAACCTGTTTGTTTTTCAGGTTTTCGGGTACGTCACCTCTTAGAATACGGTGTGCAAGCCCCTCCACAATCGCTGTTTTACCGGTACCCGGTTCACCTATTAATATAGGGTTGTTCTTGGTGCGGCGACTCAGGATTTGCAATACCCGGCGGATTTCTTCATCACGGCCGATTACAGGATCCAGCTTGCCGCTTCGTGCCGCTTCGTTCAAATTGATGGCATACTTCTCTAATGACTGATACGTATCTTCGCTGGATTGCGAAGTAACCTTTTCGCCTTTCCGCAATTCATTGATTGCATTACGCAATTCTTTTTCCGTCATCCCGGCATCCTTGAGGATAGTGGAGGCGGTACTTTTTACGTTCAGTAAAGCCAGCAGAATCGGTTCCAGCGAAACGAATTCATCACCCATTTCTTTGGAATACTGGGTGGCTTTTTGAAACACTTCATTAGTTTCACGGCTCAGATAAGGCTCTCCACCCGATACTTTCGGCAGTGAGTCGATCTGCTTGTCCAGTACGAGCGCGATTTGTTGCCCGTTCATGCCCAACTTTTGGAAGATGAAGTTGGTGACATTTTCACCTACCTTCATCACGCTCTGAAGCAAGTGTACGGGTTCGATGGCTTGTTGCCCCCGTGCCTGCGTCAGGTTTACGGCCTCTTGTACGGCTTCCTGCGCTTTGATGGTAAAATTGTTAAAGTTCATATCTTGTTCTCCTTTCTATTTTTATCAGATTCATAACACCTCAAAGGGCGCAAAAGATTTGCCAGCTGCAGAAATGAGACAAAATTTCAGTTAATAGAAGAAAATGAATGTCAAAATGGCTGATTTGCGACAAATGGCTTTTATCTGAGAAACTTTTTGTACCTTTACTCCCTCAATAAATATGCGATTATGGAAAATGCCCGAATAAAACTTTCCGAAACGGTAATGGTGATAGACGTTGCCTATCTGAACTTTGTTATAAATGATTTGAAGAAGTATTTTGAACCCCTGTTGGGACGTTCTTTACAGACGGTGGATTTGGCGCTCTTTACCATGTATCTGGCTATGGATGCCGGAGTAAAAGGAAGTGATAACGATGTGCAGATACTGCTGGTGTATGATGAACAGTCCGGAAAATTGGAGCATTGCCTGCCGTCCGACTTGAAAAGCGAATTGGATGGAGTGGCCTTCAAAGCCTCTTTGGGTGAATTCAGTTTTATGGCTGTGCCTTCAGAGGGTTTTGTGTCCCGCGGAGACTTATATCTTGATTTGTTGCAGATAGTCTTAAATTCTGCCGAGGTGAAGAAACTGGTTGCAGTTCCTTTTAATGAGGAGTATGGCAAAGAGGTGGAAGACGTATTGAAGGAATTTACGGCAGAAGGCTCCGGGCGCAAAGAGAATGCAAAAGATATTGTTTATTTCCGTATGGAAGAGCCTGAGGTTCCGGCGGTATATCATTGGGAAATGTTGGGATATCCGCTGATGTCGGTATTGGGTATCAAAAGCGAAGATTTGCAGAATAATTAATCATACTAATTCATTGTGCCGTGAGTGATTTTCGTTTAAAAGTGTTCCAGTCTGTCGCGAAGAACCTGAGTTTTACGAAAGCTTCGCAAGAATTGTTTGTCAGCCAGCCTGCCATAACCAAGCATATACAAGAGTTGGAGGCTGCTTATCAGACGCGTTTGTTTGACCGCCAGGGTAGCAGAATCTCATTAACGGATTCGGGTAAGTTGCTCTTGGAACATTGCGAACGGATTCTGGAAGATTACAAACGGTTGGAATACGAAATGCACTTGTTGCATAATGAATATACAGGCGGTTTGAAGCTGGGCGCCAGTACCACCATTGCCCAATATGTGTTGCCGCCTCTGCTTGCCAGTTTCATCGGTAAGTTTCCACAAGTTAATTTATCGTTGCTGAACGGTAATTCCAGAGAGATAGAAGCCGCTTTGCAGGAGCATCGCATTGATTTGGGTTTTGTCGAAGGGGTATTCCGATTGCCTAACATTAAATATACCACTTTTCTGGAAGACGAACTGGTAGCGGTGGTTCGTACGGGCAGTAGACTTACGGTGGGAGAGGAGATAACCCCCGAAGAGCTGTTGCATCTGCCTCTGGTGCTTCGCGAAAGAGGTTCGGGAACATTGGATGTTTTTGAGCGTGCCTTGCAGCAACATAATATAAAGTTATCCTCTTTACAGGTTTTGATGTATTTGGGAAGTACGGAAAGCATCAAGCTCTTTTGGAGCACACGGATTGTCTGGGCATTGTCTCTATTCGTTCCATTACACGTGAATTGTATTCAGGACAGTTGCGTGTCGTTGAAATTAAGGGAATGCCTATGTTGCGCGATTTTAGCTTTGCACAATCTCAGGGACAAGAAAGCGGTTTGGCGCAAGTATTCATGCAGTTTGCCATGCACAATAACAATAAGTTATAGTATATAAGTAGAAACAATTGGCGTGATTGGGAAAAGAAGCCTACCTTTGCGGCCGAAAACAAATTAATAAAAATAAAAAAGTATGGCTTCAACTCGAGCATTGGCGAAAAGCATTAATATGCCTTTCTTGCAGAACAACAACAAAATTATTTACGTTTCACTTCTTATCATTCTTTCTGTCTTTTTATTTCTCGATTATATTCCGGGAATGCACGCTTATGCTGCATGGGTTACTCCGCCGGTAGCTTTATTTCTTGGTTTGGCATTTGCCTTGCTTTGCGGGCAGGCGCATCCTAAGTTTAATAAAAAGACATCCAAATATCTGTTGCAGTATTCTGTGGTAGGTTTGGGATTCGGCATGAATTTGCAGGCGTCACTTGCTTCCGGTAAGGAGGGCATGGAATTTACGATTATCTCTGTGGTAGGCACATTGCTTATCGGTTGGGTTATCGGTCGTAAGTTCCTGAAGGTAGACCGGGACACTTCTTATCTGATTAGCTCCGGTACGGCTATTTGCGGTGGTAGCGCTATCGCGGCGGTAGGCCCTGTATTGAAAGCAAAAGATAGTGAGATGTCCGTGGCTTTGGGTACGATTTTTATATTAAATGCGATAGCATTGTTTATATTCCCGATGATAGGTCATGCGCTGAATATGAGTCAGCATGAATTTGGTACGTGGGCTGCCATTGCCATCCATGATACAAGTTCGGTAGTTGGTGCGGGTGCTGCTTATGGCGAAGAAGCGCTAAGAGTTGCCACCACTATCAAGTTGACCCGTGCGCTTTGGATTATCCCGTTGGCAATCGCCACTTCGTTTATCTTTAAGAGTAAGGGACAGAAAATCAGTATCCCCTGGTTTATTTTCTTCTTCGTTCTGGCAATGGTTGTCAACACCTATGTGTTGAATCTTTCCGAAACGGGCGCTTTGATCGGTGCAGGAATCAATAGCATTGCACGTAAGACATTGACGATTACCTTATTCTTTATCGGAGCTTCCCTTTCCCGCGATGTATTGAAAGCGGTGGGCATCAAACCGCTGGTGCAGGGTATACTGCTTTGGGTGGTTATCAGTTGCAGCACGCTGGCCTATATCTATTGGTTTTGATATAAGGCTGTAACGGTTTGTGGAGACAAGACGGTATATTCGTTTTGTATTCCCTGAATATTTTCATCGGTCGCATATATAAATACACATCTCGTTATTACCGGGGTGTGTATTTCTTTTATGTACCCTGCCCAACAACGCCGAACCGAAGTCACCGGAACGTAAGTAATAAAACCTTGTCGTTCCAGCTGCTTTTTAATACTCAGTTCGGCGTGCGGCCCAGTTAATACGATATACCACGAATGCGGTTTACCCAAGTGAGTGATAATATGTTGAAAAGTCATAGTTAGTTAGCTTTTGTTACTGTAAAACTGAATGCATGAAAAAATTGCGGCCTGTTTCCGATTGTTATCGGAAGAACGATTGTGACGGAAGTTCTTCCGCCTTTTCTAATATTTCTTTTATTGTATATTTTGTTAATCCCTTTTGGAGTAATCAGGTTGGATGCGGTGATTGTGCGGTTTATTCCATGATTGCTTTGAATGCTTTCCGTAGGAACTTTGTCGGTTGTAAAAGGAAAGAGACTGACGCCTGAGGCTTTCCCATTGACGATGAAACCAGCTTTTTCCCAGTTCAGCCATACTACTTCATCAGTATTGTTTTTGATAATTACTTTCCATGCACTGCTGTTCGGAATGAACTGATAAAACACATTATCTTTGATATATTCCAATTTATCTTGATGATTTTCATACGATTTAAATGAGATACGGCAATTTTCATTATCAATATATTGCGCATGCGATAATGTGGGAAACAAAAGTGACAATAAAATAATGAGATGATGTTCCCGTTTGTATTTCCGGTAGTCAAAGTAAGTCCATATAAGGATAGCCAGTATACAGATAGGAATTGCAATGAGAATATAAACAGTCAATGTCATAGCATTATATGTATTATCTTTTTATTCGTATGAATACGTGGCAAAAATATCATAAATTAATTGATAAAACAAATAAATTATGGGATAATTCGAACTTATATACAGATAAATTATTGTTCAAGTAGTTTTCGTGTGGCTAATTAATTCGTATCTTCATAGAAATGGAAAAGAGTAATATATATATTGGCGAGATTATCAGGAATGTCATGGCTGATAATCAGGTTACTAAGGCTGAACTAGCAAGAAGACTGGGTGTTAGGCCTCAAAGTGTCGATTATATGTTGACACGGAAAAGTATTGATACAGATACGTTGTACAATGTTTCAAGGGCATTGAATTATGATTTTGCCATGCTATACTCTTTGCGTGAAGGACAGACAAATTGTGATGTGAAAGAATCCGTATATAATGTTGCTACCGCTAAAATACTGGTGGAGTTGGAATTGAAACCGGAAGACTTGGCGAGGTTGAATTTGAAAAAAAGAATCTCCGATGTGTTGAAATGATTCATGGATATATATTTATAAATTTGTCTCAAAAGAATTTATTGGTTTTGATATAAGGTTGTAACGGTTTGCGGAGACAGGACGGCATATTCCTTTTGCATCTCTTGCATTTCTTCGTTGGTTGCATATACAAATACACATCTTGCTATTGCCGGGATGTGTATTTCTTTTATACGTCCGTCCCAAGTGCGCCGAACCGAAGTCGCCGGAACATAAGTGATAAATCCTTGCCGTTCCAGTTTCTTTTGGGTACTGAGTTCTGTGTGCGGGGCGGTCAGTACGATATACCACAAATGCGGTTTATTCAAATGGTTGATAATATATTGGAAAGTCATGGTTAGTTAGCTGTTACAACAAAGTTGAATATATGAAAAAACTGCGGTTGATTGCCGATACCGATTGGTAAAACGATATTGACGGAAGTCCGTCCGCCTCTCTTCAGATTTCGTTTACTGTATATTTTATTGACTTTTTTCCCTTTTATTAAGTTGGATGCAGTGACAGTCCGGGTTATTTCGGATTTTTCTTTGATAACATCCGTAGGGGGGCTATCGGCTGTAACAGGGCAGAAACCGACACCGGACGCTTTTCCATTAATGATAAAGCTGGCTTTTTCCCAGTTTATCCGTATATCCTTATTAGTATTGTTTTTGATGGTTATTTCCCATGCATTGCTTTCCGGGGTAAAACGGTAAATTATGCCGTCTTGGGTATATTCCAGTTTACCCGGCTGGTTTGCATACGATGAAAATGAGATTTTGCACTGTGCTTTGTCCGTATGTTGCGCATACGACAATATCGGATAAAAAAGAAGTATCAGGAGTATAAAATGATTCTTGCGTTTATATTTCCAATAATCGAAACACAGCCATAGAATGATAGCCAGCAGACATACCGGTATCGCAATAAGAATGTACGTTATTAATGCCATACACTATTTATTATTTTGTTTGTTGCAGTGGCAAAAATATTATAAAATAATTGATAAAACAACAATATCGTAAAAACAAATATACAAATTACCGTTAACGCGAAGTATATAAGACAATTGACTGCAGACGATTGGTTACGGATTATACGTTTCCGGCTTTTATACTGCCAATCTTTGTAAATGTATGATTTCTGCTAATTCCTGAACATTTTATTCTTTGCTCTATTATCATTTCGTGTATTTTTGCATCCGTAAAAGAGGTGACAGCCACCTGAAATTAACCTAATTCGATATAAATAGCGTATGAAACTTATTCTGCTTTCTCTTGCGTTCCTTTGTACGTTCCCTTTGGGGGCGCAGCAAGTCATTGGCTTTGAAGACCGGGTTCCCGAGGGTTTTACCTCTCCCGACAGGAAATCCCTTTCTTTATCAAACCGTTATTATAAAGAAGGTAAGAAAAGTCTTGAATGGAATTTCGGTCCCGGCTCGGTAATGAACGTTGCGTTGGACGCTCCGCTGGCTTTGAACAATAAGACAGAGGCCACACACGGCATTACGCTGTGGATTTACAACGAGAAGTCACAGCCGGATTCATTACGCTTTGAGTTTCTCGATGCCGAGGGCAAAGTGTCCTATTGGTTTACGTATCGGTTGCAATCGCCCGGATGGCGTGCCTGCTGGATTGGCTTCAAGAGCATGCGCGGCGATAAGGCGGACAAGTCAATCACCTCTTACCGTATAGTGGCTCCCAACCGTAAAGGCCGGGTGTTCTTCGACCGCTGGAAATTCCCGGAAAAGGCGATGAACCTGCGTACTACCCCCGATATGCAGATAGATTACAACAGCCTTGCCGTAGGGCGCGACCTTTGGCACTGGTGCCGCGTATGGGAGTGGGAGCAGTACGAATATGACATTCCCCGTCCGGCCAAGCTTACGGAACAACAACGCCGGGACCTTAAAACGATAGAAGAACGACTGAATGAGGCTCTGACACCGCCGGCCGCTTCTGCCGTGGCTGCCGCAGTGAAAAAAGCCGTGGCTACTTATGCAAAGGCTGATATCTATCCGTCGGGTTCGGGCTTTACGGGCGCGCCTTTACTGGCTCCCGACGAGCTGCATCGTGATAAAGGCGAACTTTCTTGGAATGACCTTGAAGCCATGCTTGCCGGATTTGCCTACGATGCTTATTGTAACAAGTCCTATGAGGCCGAAAGCAATTACTTTGCCGTATGGGAGTATGCGATAGACCAGGGTTTTGCCTATGGCAGCGGTATGGGTACCAACCATCACTACGGCTACCAGATACGTAAGATATATACCACGGCTTGGTTGATGCGTAAAACCATTCTGAAGTCTTCACGCCGCGACGACATTCTCAAAACACTGCTTTTTTGGTCTGCCCTGCAGGAGACCAGGCTCCCTTGCGCCGAGATACGCGATGAAATGCTCGACTCCTGGAATACCTTGTTGCAGCCCAAGCTGATTGCTGCCATGATGATTCCCGATGAATGCGGACGTGTACAGGCTTTACGCGGTTTGTCCCGCTGGGTGTCCGGTTCGGTAAATTGTACGCCGGGTACGATTGGCGGTATCAAAGTGGACGGTACGACTTTTCATCATGGCGGTTTCTATCCTGCTTATACTACCGGAGCACTTGCTACGGTGAGCGATTATATTGCCATGACCGGTGGAACGGAATTCGTACCTTCGCTCGAAGCCCGTCGTCTTTTGGCGGGCGCCTTTACCGCCATGCGCAATTATTCCAATCTTACAGAGTGGAGTACCGGGCTTGGCGGACGCCATCCTTTCGGCGGCAAGATGGGTGGGGCGGACATCAAAGCGTTTGCGCAACTGGCTCTTTCCGGCGACTTATCCGGACAGGGCGGTGAGTTCGACCATGCGCTGGCTGCCGACTATCTTCGTTTGATGAATGGTAAGAACAGCCCGGAAGCCCGCTTCTTTAAGGAGAAAGACATTCAACCGGCCAAAGCTCCGCAAGGATTCTTTGTTTATAACTATGGCGCTGCCGGTATTCACCGCCGTGCCGATTGGATGGTGACACTCAAAGGATTCAATACCAATGTGTGGGGTTCGGAGATTTATACGAAAGACAACCGTTACGGACGCTACCAAAGCTACGGTTCCGTTCAGATAATGGGCTATCCCTCACGTAAGGCGAGCGGGTATGTGGAAGAGGGGTGGGACTGGAACCGCCTGCCGGGTACGACAACCATCCATCTGCCCTTGGAATTGCTGGACAATCCCCGTATCGGTACTCTAATGGCGCGTTCTACCGAGAACTTTGCCGGAACTTCCTCTTTGGAGGGACGTCACGGTATGTTTGCGATGAAGTTGAAAGAGGCCGATTATAAGAATTTCACTCCCGACTTTGTGGCACGCAAGTCCGCTTTCTGTTTCGATAATCGTATCGTTTGCCTGGGTACGGGCATCAGTAACAGTAATGCGCAGTATCCTACGGAGACCACCCTTTTTCAGAGTGAATACCGTCCGGGCAAGGCGGCCATCTCCGTGATGGGAAAGGAGATAGACAAACCGTCATTCGGCGCAAAACTGGCGGGTAATCCCAATTGCTGGTTGCGTGACGGATACGGCAATCATTATCTTGTACCGGAAGGCCTTGTACGTGTGCAGATAGCCGAACAACAGAGTGCCAAAGATACGGATAAATCTCCGACAAAGGGCACATTTGCCAGTGCCTATATAGTACATGGCCTGGCTCCCCAAGACGCTGCCTATGCTTACAGCATTCTCATTCAGCCCACTGCCGGGGAACTTGCCGCAGCGCAAAAGGAGCCCGGTTATTCCATTCTCCGTCGTGACCGGCAGGCGCATATCGTTTTCGACCGTGCTTCGGGGGTAACGGGGTATGCCGCTTTTGAGGCTGTCAGTTTGCCGGAAGATGAAGTTGTTGCGGATATTGCTTCCGAAACAATGGTAATGCGCCGTACGGCAGAGGACGGAACGCTGATTGTCAGCGTTTGTGACCCTGACCTGCACATCAAGGAAAAAACATATACTACTCCCGAGCCCAGTGCGCCGTCTTTCAAAACTTTGCATCTGAGAGGCGCGTGGAGTTTGGCTGTACCCAATGAAAAGGTAAAAGTACAGTCGGCAGGAGATGTTACGGAAATAATCGTTACCTGCCGGCACGGACAGCCGGTGGAATTCCGATTGAAGAAATAACGGGTTTTCTTTAGGTATTTTGTTCACCCCTTTCGTTCTTCCTGTTTCTTTATTGATGTAAAACAGGATGCGAAAGGGGTGTTTACATTTTATCTCTTTTGCCCTTCACCTTTCACAACTCCCTGTTCATGCGGGATAGCGGGTGAACCCTTTGATTTTGTCCATTCACAATTTCCTCACAGCCTGTTGTCCAAGAATGCCACACCTTAGTAATCTAAACACCTCACCTTAGCTCCTCGAATTGCAGGGGTTTGTTCTCCAAACCTTAGGGCTTTAGTGTGTTATGCTGTGGCGTTTCGGTAGCTAAGGTGTGGTGTTTGGGGTGTTAAAGTGAGGTCTTTGGATAACAACAAATGTCTCGTAAGATGAATAGATTCGTTTCGTGTGGGAAATAATTTCGTCCGGTGAGATGAATAATTTTATATCGTGAGACAAATAGTTTCATCTCGTGAAGTCGATTTGTCTTTTAAGGGAAGGTTGTCGAACTGATTGGTGTCATTGGGTATTTACAAAATGTATTTCACTTCCTTCACCCGTTATCCCGTATGAATAGGGAGTTGTGAAAGGTGAAGGGGTAATCTGCAAAAAGGAAAAAAGAGGTTGTTTCTTCCGATGATAGTATCTTATCTTATGAGGATATTACTTTTTTGGAGCAGGATAGATAACAGGAAAAGGCTGACAAGATTGTCAGCCTTTCTGTTCTGATATTATAACCTTAAAAAGAATTTATTATTTCAATGCCGTAAGCCAAGCGGGCACATAACCCAAACGGCGGCGGAGTTGCGCCTCATAGAGAGAATAAGGCTCTACGCGACTGCCTTGGCTTTCGATACGTTTGTTTTGTGGTACATCACTGATGAATGTTTCGGCAAAATTGATAGAAGCGCCGTGGAAACCGACGATAACGGGCGGTACTGTTTTGCTCCATGCAGAACTTTTATCCCACCATACAAACTGATTGTTCCAATTGCTTTCATAGCCCGTGCGGGTAGCATTCATATTCCAAATGATTAAATCCCCTAAATGATTAGGAACTTCGTATCGGTCTCCACCTTGACGGCTGGGAATGAAAGCGCCTGTACAGCGGTCTATCAATGTGGCACGCGGTTGTGATGCGTGAGCTTCGTAGCAAGCATCGTCTCCCCATTGTACATTCCAGATAACGGCTCCCATACTTGGTTTGGATACGCCACAACCGTGATACTGTCCGGCATTTTCCATCCATTCAGCCAACTGTCCGGCTTTAGGAATTCGATAACCGCTACTATGGTCGTATACTTTACCTATAAATACGCGTGAAGAAGAGTTGGAGCGTACGGCTGAATGTCCGCGATTGCCACTGATTTCTATGTCATAGGCCGACACATTGGCGCAACTAACCAAAGAGGCTGCTTCACTGACACTGACAAAATTAACACGACGCATCCATGAGTCGGTTAGGCGTACTAAGTCTATAAGCTTGTATTCGCTGTCATAAGAACCATTGTTACTGCTACTTTCATGGTGCTGGAATCTCTCTTCCGCTTTTCCTTCAAAAGCGATGTCTTCCACCCCTACATTTTCATAATGTTTGTATTCTTTGATAACCCAATTATATTTGGCTTCCACTTCGTGCATGATAGGCTCTTTGAAAGTAACCTTATTACCATTGACAGAAGCCACTTGATGTAAATCATATATTTCCGCTCCATCTTTCACGATTGAAGTTGCAGCGTTCAAATCGCTGATGGGGTGGGGGGCTATTTCTTTGGCAACAAATTCCGGGTCATTGTTTTTCACGTAGAGACATACCCAGTCACCTGCCTTGATTTTAGAAGCACTACCCACGGTTATTTCAAACCCGCCTTTGGGAGTATCGGCGGTAACCTCGGTAATGTCGGATTTCATGTCAACACCGGAATAGTTCTTTATTTCAATCATCGTGGGACACGTCCACATATCACCGGGAGTAGCCATTGTGTTTTTAGCATTCATCTTGAGCGTAGTAAGATTTCTACCTGCTCCTTTGATAAGGAAACCGCCCATAGTAAGGCTGATGCTCTGATTTACCTCTTCTTCGGTCTGTAAAATGTAATTTCCTTTCGGGAAATAGATAATGGCGTTCAGAGGCTTCTCACCTTGTACCTGCATACGAATGGTGGAAAAATCCGGATTTTTTTCATTGATGTTGAGCGTACGTTTTGCCCCTGCTGCTTCCAAAGCCTTTAAGAATGCTTCCCGATCTGACTTGTCATCATCAGGTATGGCACCGTAATGGGTTACATCAAACACTTTATATCCGCGAGCTATCAGCTCCTCCATTTCCGGTGGCGCTACTTCTCCGTGCATATATCCCGCATACGAAAAGTCGAGCAGTACATTGTTCTCCGCACCGGACACAAACTCTTTCCATGCATTGCAATAGTCGGCGTCAAAAGTCGTGTTCAGCAACTTGGTTTCCAGTGTCACTGTACGTTGGTATTGTTTGGAAGACGTAATGATAATGTTAATATTCTGTGTCTTTGTGGCAGATGTTGTGGCCGGAGCCTTGATTGATAATTCATCGTTTTCCAGTGTCACCGTCCAGCCGTCGGGAGCTTTTATTCTGGTTCTCACTACATCGCTTGTCTCCACTTCGTACTTGCGTTCTTCGTTAAGGAAGAACGTCAGCCCGTCTTCTGCTTCGCTGCCTTTTACTTTGAGGTAGAAGTTACTGATGACAGGGAAATCCTTTAATCCTTTGTCCACTCCCAAAGTAAGGGATAGCTTACCGGCAGTTTCGTTATAAACGATGTCACTGAAGAGCGAGCTTACTCCTGCGCCTTTACCGCCGAATGCAGCGATGCGGCTGCGTGAGGTATCGGACAGATAGGCATAAGTGGTACCGCCGTCACAGGTTATTTTCCAGAAACCTTCGTTGTCAATCTGCAATTGAGGAGAACGGTAAGCGGCTTCTATATCTTCCAGCGAGTAGGCATTCAGCGTTTTGCCGGATGGGTCGGTGAAGTCGAGATAATTACTGCCGTCGAAGCTATAAGCCCAGTTACCCTTTTCGGAGATTGTGATAAGGGGGAAGAAGGCGTCTACCTCTTCTCCGGCGCCGATATTGTAGGCGTTACCACCGGAAAGTTCTACTTTATAGCCTGTTTCGATGGGAGTGATACCTACGGGAATCTCGCCGGACAGCAGACTTTGGTAGCAAAGAATGGAGGCATTCAGTCGGTCGACCGTACCTTCAAAGGCGGCTACCTGCTCTTTCATATACTCGGCCTGTGCCTGTTTGTCGGCATCGTCGTCGCACGACTGCAGCGGCAGTAGCAGCAGGCTGCAAACGGCGGGAAGTAAAAGTTGTTTGATGTTCATTTTTCTCATACTTATGTGTTAGATTTGGTTTTTTATTTCTTTTCGATAAAGTTGAGGTAACGGGGGAAACCATCTTCCAGTACTACTGTTACACGGGTTTGCCCGTCGGTGTGGGTTACGGACAGGGCTTCCGCAGCGCTTGTCTCATCCAAAGTCCATGTTCCGTGGAAAGTCAGTGTAGCGGTGGTGGGGGTGGATACCCAACCGAAGTATTTATCGGACTGCGGACGCAGGTCGGGGTTGCAGACAGCTATTGAAAGCTGCTTGCCTGTGATGCGCTCCAATAGCAGCAGCTCCGTGTCCGAGGCGAGCAGCGCACCTTCATTCAGCCCCGTGGCAGGGGCAAACAAAGCGTATGCGGTTGTGTGCGAAGGTGTGTGCTTCACGATGTGCAGTGAATCTTGCTGCTGTTTTACTTCGAAGATACCGCCTTTGCGTACAAAACGTTTGGCGTCGGCGCGCATGCGTTCGGCCGTAGTGGCAGGTACTACAAGGAACTGATATTTCTTTTGTGCGGGCTTCGTGCCGTGCAGAAGATATGCTTTGGCGGCTGTCATTGTTCCCATACCTTGCTCGGTAAGGCCGAAAGAGGATGGAGTGGTCTGCTTGCCGTAGCGAACGATAAGCGGGTCGTTTCCGGCAGGGATGAAGTATCCGGTAGAGCATGGATTTACAATCCAAGTATCTTTGGAAGAGGCGATGCTCAGTGAATCGCCCTCTGTCAACGGTTTACCGTTGACTATCGTTGAGGCCTTGCCGTCCGTAACGCTTTGGAACAAGTTGGTGGCTGTAATCCATTCGTCAGGATATTCACCTTGTGCGCTTACGCCGCTGCCCATGCTGAACAACATGCCGTCGATGGCAAAGACTGACTTGCAGAAAGAGAGGTGAGTGGGAACGAAACGTTGGCTGCCCCATTTGTCGTCCTGGTCGAAGGCGGCGGCGAACAGACCGCAATCACCCCATGCCAATGCACCTGCAAAGTTGGTGGTGTGCGACCATTGGTCGAAACGGTCGGCGTTATTGCCGTTGGGCAACATTGATTTCCAGTCGGTGTAGTGTACGGTGGTGGTACCGGGCATTACGTTCCAGTCCCATCCGCCTTTTTCAGCGCTTTTCTTGTCCTTGTAAGGGTAGCCGGAAGCCGCTAAAGAGCCTTCATACAATACTTCCAATGTACCGTGCGATTGGTAACGCCCGAAGCGGTTGGTCTTGTTATAGATTTCGCCACCCCAGAAACGGGTGGTGGGGCAGCGCATGGTGGCTACCCAATTCGCCTGACGATAGACGCCGGCCGGACTGTAGTTGAATTGATAAAAGCCGTCCAGTTTTCGGGGAGCGACGCCTTTGTAATGGTCGGTTTTGAAGAAGGCGTTGTAATAGGCGGCAAGTTCCGGGTCGAATTCTTTGCCGTCCATGTCTCCGCCAATCTCTACCAGCTCGCGGAAAAGAGCTTTGGAAAAGTTCACGTCCAGCCCGTAGAGCGGGTGACGTCCGGCGAGGCTGTTGGCGTAGAAATGTTCCGTATCGGATGCGGAAGACGTAGCCATAAGGTATACGCTTACGATTGCCTTACTCATGCGTTGGTATGCATCGCGGGTGATACGGAAAGCAGTGCCTTTCAGCCGTCCCATATATTCCACCCATGTGCGGTAGGAGTACATATAGCCGTTGTAATGTGTTTTGTGGTGGAAACCTGTACCGTCGGGTTTCAGGATGTCTTTTTCACCGGGTACATATTGCGTACATGCCGAGAGATAACGTGAGAATGAACGCAGGTCTTCCGCTGCTTGTGCATTGTCCGGGTTATGGAGTGCGCATACAAACAGATGCGGAAGCACGTTGTACAGATAGTCGGAATTGACGGTACGTTTCAGGATAGCGTCTTTCTGGTTGAGTTTATAAAACTCCATCAGTCCTTTTACCGATTCAATCAGTCGTCCCTGTTGTTCGGGAGTACAAACCGGCAGGGCGGAAAGAAAATCGACGGGAACGATACGTACGTCTGTGTACGAGTTGTATGGAAATGCGGGAATGCGTTCTATTACTCCGTCGTTCAGTACTTTATCCAGGTAAGAAGAAAATTCGGAACCTTCGGGCAGGTTCTCTTGTGCAGCGTATGCCAATGCACGTATGGCGGCGGCGAGCTTGCGGGTATCTTCAATCTTTACCGTTTCCATTTTGGCGGTATCAAAGGTTTTTATGAAGTCGATAGCACGCTGTACTTCTGCCTTGGTGGCTTTTGCCGGTTTCAAGGGGTATTTTTTACGTAATTTCAGCAAGTCTTCGATAGAGGTATCGGAGGTATTGCCGGATTGGTGGGTAACGGCGGATGGGATACTGTTGCCGGTTGCTTCTGATGCCTGGGCATGTGGTTGTCCTGCCAGGGACAGAAGTAAAAATAAGCCAAGAAAATTCTTCATAATATCAGTCTTTTAATTTTGGTTGCTAAATTCGGCATTTTGAGGGATATGTGAGGTATAAAAAAATACAGAAAAAAGAGAATTATTGTTCATAGAAATCCAGATTTTGTAAAGTTCTACTTTAGCTTTGCAGAGTGGCACTTTAGTTCTGTAAAGTGCCACTCTGCAAAGCTATGATTATGGCTTGTTTTTACTGTATATTAAAAGAGAATTATTCTCATAGGGATTTTTTTACTTGAGGATGAGATAAGTTTCTTTGGATATACAGACAAAAAGTTTGAAGCTAAAAATCCCTTGCCACGGGGGAAGGACAAGGGATTTTGGTTAAGAGCTATAGCTCTTGGATAGAGATTTGATTAAGGTTGAATTATTATTCAGTTGGTCTTTGGTCTGCCGGTATTTCTTCAAGAGATATAGATTCTAATTTTACATCTTTAATGTATATTGTACCAGTAGAATTTGCATGATGTTTGAACTTCAGTTCCATATTCTGATAAAGGTTACTATTATTAGGATTTGTTAGATCAATTGCCTCTGGCGTACAAGTTCCAGCCGTTGAACCTGCCCATTTCAAATCCATATAGAAGATTGCTTCCTCGTATTCTGTAGTACTCTTTGTTTTATAATCTAAGTAGGTTACTTTATGTAAACTATTTGTAAAGAACAGGTCTTTATCTGTGACATTTGATAAATTACCTTTTGCTCTAATTGTCCCACGTATTGTTAGTGTATTTTCCGGACTTTTTATTTTAAAGCTAAGTTTATAGAAGCCAGGAGTAAAATCACTTTCAGATTGCCAATGATAACCAACACCTGATTTATACCAACTATAATTGACTGTTGCCGTTGTTTTAAATGAAATAACTTTTTCACCATTATCATCTATAACGGATGCTTGGATACCACTTGATGCTGCGTCATCTTTGTGTGCCAAGCAATACCAGAAGTTTTCTGCTTGGTCATAATTACTTGAAGTCAACTGTTGGAATGTCTCTGTTGTTAAACTTGAAACAGGTATTTTTATAAGATTTTCTATTAACTCTTCTCCTTCTAAATCGATACCGTCACTTGGTGTCCACGGGTTAATACTTCCAGCAGAGAATTTGATTCCTGCATTATACTCACCGATAGTCACTTCCATTCTGAAATATTTACCTTGAGGATATTTTACAGCTTCATTTTGAGGAGCTCTGAACATATAATTCTTACCGCTATTTACTCCATAAACTTCCAACAATACGCTACCTTTTTCTATTGTTTGTTCGGGCACAATAGCACGGTATAAATAAGTACCATTATTTTCTTTATTTGCTACATAAGCCATAACTATATCTTGTTTGTTAGTAGTAGGCATTATTTCTTGTGTAACAAGGTTTATGTTAGCATCGGTTATTACATTTTTCAAAAGAACTTTTTCTGGAGCTGTATCACCTACTTTATCGCCGGCTATAAGAACCTCTACCATGGCATAAGCGTGGCTGTATTGCAATTCGATAGAAGTACCGTTGTATTCACTTGCCTCTACCTTTGATATAAGTATATCACTCAAATCATAGTTGCTGTTACCATCACCTTGAGCGACTGATTGGTCTGGTAATACGTTCAGGCTGGCGTTGGTTGCTACTGTTATCTTTTCAGTATAAGGATAATAAGCATAGAAACTATAAGTCTCTCCATTTTCCAGTGTAATAGCGTCACTTACGTTCGTAGCTTTCCATTCAGTACCATCATAGGTATATTTGCAATTATTCTGTGTGCCATCGGTACCTACGGCAAAAATACCAACTTCATCACCTGTTCTCCAAGAAATTGTGCGCTTTTCGCTATCATTAGTAGTTATAGTACGTGTATTTGAGCCACCATTTATAGTCATTGTAAACTCTGCAGGTGTACCTTTCTTTGGTGTTTTTTGCGGTTCATTATTTTCTTGATTGCAACCAGTAGCAATGAATGCCGCTACAAGGCACAGTGCTAAATGTTTTAAGGTTTTCATATCTTTAAATTGTTTTGATAGTTGATTAAATACTATTTTGATTAACTAAGGTTGTGCTTCTTCACCTTCACCACTGATTTTATCTCCTTCTTCCCAACCTGCGATAGGCGAGGAAGAACTCTCGATAGTATAGCCGGTGTTGCTGACAGTAACATCGAATACATACTGCATCCCACGCTCAAAACTACCTATGCTGCTACCGATAGTATAAGTCTTCTTCTTCAGCGCATCAGGCAACTTGTTTGCATTGATAGTGGCTACATATCCCTGTGTACTGCCGAGAGGCATAACAAATGCTTCTGTGGTGCGTGCCACGGTGGCATCGGTAGACGAGGAAGTACGCATACGGAACGAGGCTACACTTTCTGTATCGGCACTGAAACGTCCCTCGACAACATTGAAACTACCGATGGTAGGTAGGCCGTTAAGGTCTACTGTCACATTATCGAGCTGTTCCGCCGTTATATCTCCCTCCGCACGGAAGTAAAATACCAAACGGCTCAGGGCGGGAGCAAGGCGCATGGAAGCCACTGTATTCTCTTTAGTGAGCGAGCTGGCACGTCCATACAATAGGGAAGATGCTTTCATGTCTCCCTGTTTGTCCAACTTCAGAGGCACCATACCTTCGGTTTCGAACGTTTCCTGACGCGGATAGTAGATGGCTACATCCCATACATCCTCACCTGTTGTAGGAAAGTAGGGAATGGCGTCTACTTGGTCGGGCTGGAAATAGTCGTCATACGAAGTCGGTGTAGGGCTGTAACTGAGATTAGCGTGCGGGCTCACCACTTCGCTGCTGCCGCTTTTCAGCACATATACGCCGATTTTGTCCTCGGGCTTGGTCCAGGTAGTTCCTTCCTGCTGGGTGTCATAGTTGGTGTACACCTTTGCTTCGATAATGAGAGGGTATGCCTTAGGGTCTGTGGCAGGTGCTTCATCATCGCTGCAGGCGGTCAGTAAAGCCCCTGCAAGGAAAAGAAATATGAGTTTGTTTTTTATCATAACGGATACCGTTTCTTTATTTGATTGCGTGTTATTCTTCTATTTTCTTCAGTGATACGCCGTCTATCAGGACACTTGACGGTTCGGATGCACTGTTTTGGAAACAGATAGAGAAGTTCTTCAAGTCTGTGGGAGTAGCATCCTCCGTATCGTTCATGCTGAACTGGTAGATGCTGTTGGCCACTTTACCGAAGTTGAAGTCGAGCGTGTAGTAGGTCCACTTGCCCGAAGGGTTCGCCTTGCCGAAACCACCGTAGAATTTGCGATCCGCTTTCTTAGGCTGGCTTTGTGTGCACACAAAGAAACGTTGCAGGTCTTTACCGTTGGCATCACGCAGACGGATGAATACTTTTACTTGTCCCATGTCTTCAGACTTAGCCCAGAAACCCAATTTATACATACCCGGTTCTACGCTGCCTTCGTAACGTTGTGCCACGAACGACTTGTACCAGGTAGTCAGTTTGGGGTCTACGGAAAATTCCAATACTTTGCCGCGCTGTTTGTCGTTGATGATGCGGAAAGAAGCTGCGGTTTCATCGTTTACGGCGCACCAAGTACCGAATGTCACGTTGTCTTTGCTGCCATATTCTGTAGTGAGGTCGGCGTTGTCGAATTCATTGTCCTTTATCAATTCTTGTGCTTGCAGTCCGGCTGCCATAACCAGCATACCGAAAACGCTTAAAATAATCTTTTTCATGATAATAATTATTTTTAGTGGTTAATAAAACGCTTGTTTGAATTATTGTGCAGGTTTCACTTCAACGGTTACTTCACGTACTATCTGTTCCGAATTCCATTTGTTGGCATTGGTAACGATGAAAGTGGCGGTATAGGTACCCGGTTCGCTGTAAGTGTGCTGATAGATGCCGAGACGGGCGTTTGTTCCCTTGATAGGAGTACCACGGTCGGGCTCTACGCTATGCGGCGACAGCTTCTGGCTTACCATCCATACATCGATGTCGTAATCCTGGGATTCGTTGACTGTTATTTTTCCATCCGTTACGACATATTCTTGCGGTTGGAACATCATGCTGTAGTTGCTGACAGTGAAATTGTTCTGTACCTTGGAGGTGACAAAGTGCGGCGTGAAAACGAACTCCCTTACCATGTCTTCCACTACAATCAGGTTTTTGTCCGGTTCGCGCTTCACGAGTTTAAGTTCGGTGATGTCGATACGGGGGCGGTTGTCGTAGCTATATGTCTTTTTAGGGTCGCTCGGAAGAGTATGTCCTTCGCTCTTTATTCCTGTGTGAGGCTCCGCCAGATAACGGAAAGTAAGGTAGAAATCCTTATCTTTGTATTGGCTGAGATTGACAGCGGCATACGGCAGTTTGGCTGTGGTACTGGTTTCCAAGATAACACTTTTCAGGTATTCTTCATTGACAGCCAGATCCGGGTCGGTAAGGTCGTGCCATTCTTCGGGGTTGATTTCTCCCGAACCGTCGTAAGTATCGGAAATCATGACGCGCAGGATACGGTCGCCCAAATAGTCATAATTTTCGGCATATTGCATCTTGGCGGAGTATGAAAGTCCGAGACTGTCTACTTCGGGCAGCGTGGTACGGTCTCTGTTGGCATAACGGTCGTTTTTCTCGCCGGAGTAGAAAGCTATGTAGTCGGGATTTCCGTCGAATTCGAAGGTGACAGGCTGACCGGCATACACTGCATCGGGTGTTTGGACGTTTACACCGAATTCTACACTTTCGGTTCCATCGCGATCGCATGAGGAAAAAGTAGCGAGCAGGCATAACGCCAGCAGTTGCGCAAGGCGTTTACCGGAAGTGGGATTATTATTTGTTTTCATATCGTTATGAACTGTTATTTATCGTTTCTATTATATACTTTAATCGGGTTACCAGCGTTCGTTCTGCTTACAGATGGTATTGGTGCTTAACTCGCACTGCGGTATGGGCAGATACAAATTACGCTCGGATATATTGTAGGCCGGAACGGAACGTACGTCGCTACGCTCATAGCCCACTGTGGCGCTGGAAGCACCGCAATTGGGGTTCTCGGGAGCGGTTTGGTCGTAGAGCATACGTATGCGGTCGAAATAGAACTGTTCGCCGCGGCGGCGCAATTCCATGTGCCGGGGCACTTCAAAGCAGAGTTCGCGTGTCTGTTCCCTGAACAGTAATTGCCGCATGTTCTCCTTGTTGTCGGTCCTACCGGCTTCTCCTTGTAGGAGAGTTCGTGCATTGGAACGTTCGCGTACGCGGTTGAGGGCTTTTATACACTCATCTGTGGGGCCGTTCAGTTCGTTTTCGGCTTCGGCAAACATCAGTAATACGTCGGCAAAACGCATGATGGGGAAGTTGATGGACGAATTGTTACGTGCCCACGGACGTACGGGGTCGTATTCGGCACGCCATTTGCCGGGGTTGCCGGTGCGGCCGTAGTTGTTGGCGCTTGTCAGGTTGGCATCGGTCAGGTAGTTCTTTTCTATTTTTCCGGTCTTGGCATTGGCTTTATAAGTGTAGTCGGCGAAAGTCCACCAACGACGCTGGTCGCCTTTGTCTTTGGCTACATTTACTTTGTATTCTCTTTCCGCATCTCTGTCACTTTCCAGACCGTCTTCCAAGTAGAGGCGGTATAGTATCTTGGTAGCATCGTACCAGGCGTATGCGTAAGGTACATCAGGGTCGGTGGTGACACCTTGCGATATACCGATGTACAAACCTACTTTACCGCATTCGTTACTGCGGTCCATGCCATTGCCGTAGAACTCCACCTCGAACATGCTTTCGCGGGCTTCGAGGTCGTAACGGTTGGAACACATATTGATGAAAAGGTCGCGATAGCCTTGGTGAGCAGGGTCTGTTTCTCCGTAAAGGTGATGCAGATTGCTGTCTATAACTTTCTTGGCATAGGTACGGGCTTCTTCCCAAGTATCGGCATAAACAGGATAACCGGACTGCCAGATATAGGCACGAGCCAACAATGCCTGTACCGTGGTACGGGAGATGCGTCCCGGAGCGTTCAGCTCGTCAGCGGGGAGACAGCCACTTTCCGCCGCTTTCAGGTCACGGATGATTTGTGCGTATATAGCTTCCTGCGGAGACTTTTCCAAGAGCTGCGTGGTGAGGTCGCGGGTAGGAGTCAGGCGCAATGGCACTTCACCCCAATAGGCAACGAGATTCATATAGTAGAGTGCACGCAGTGCGCGAGCCTCGGCAATATACATTTTCTTGTTTCTTGCGCTTCCGCATTGTTCGTCTGTACGCTGATTGATGAGGTCGATAAAATCGTTGGCGCGGTTGATGCCGTCGTAGAGGGCAAGCCAGCAGTCCTTGATATAACCGTCCGTATTGTTGTGCGTATAAAGATTGGGTTGGAGGTTATCTTTACCGTAGCTGCGGTTGTAGACGAGAATATCTGTTCCGGAGTCGAGGTCGCCCCACAAGTATTGTCCGTAAGTTCCCGCATAACCCAATACGTCGTATACACCGGCTAATCCGGACATACAAGAGGTTTCATCCTGATAGATGGTCTCCGCATCGGGATTGTCGTAAATTTCAGTGTCCAGAAAGTTGCATGAGGTGTAGAGTCCGGCACTTAGCAATATATATATCAACTTTTTCATGGTGTTTATATCTTTTTAGTTACTTCTGAATATCATATTACAAACCTAACTTCACGCCGAATGTATAGGAACGGGTGCGAGGGTAGGAGGAATAGTCGAAACCGCGTGTCATTGCCGAGTTACGGGTAGATACTTCGGGATCGTAACCGGTATATTTGGTCCACGTCCAAATGTTCTGTGCGGATACATATACACGGAGCGAACGTATCTTCAGGTTCTTCAGCATCTTGGTGGGGAAGCTGTAACCCAGCTGCACATTCTTTAACCGCAAGAAAGAAGCGTCTTCTATTTCTCGGTCGGTATTGATGTTGGTCAGGCTGCGGTTGGGAGCACACAGATAATTGGTGTAGTTACCTTCGGTAATGCTGCCGTCCGGGTTAACCGTACGCGGTGTCCAGTGGTTGGCGGCGGAAACAAGCTGGTTAGTGTGCTTGCTGTTGAGCGATTCCAGACGGGTACGGTTATAGTTGATAACGTCGTTGCCGTAAGACCATTGGAAGAATACGCTCAAGTCGAAGCCTTTCCATTCGAAGTTATTGGTGAAACCTCCGGTGTGGATGGGCAGACCGTGACCGATAATCGTTTGGTCTTCAGCCGTTACCTTACCGTCGCCGTTCAAATCTTTCAATTTTACGCTACCGGGCTGGATGTTGCTGCGAACTTCAGTATTATTGGGTATTTCAGGCTTCAATACGTATTGTCCGGGAGCCACTTCGTTGAAATCTTCGTACTGATAGACACCGTCGTATACATAGCCGTACATCTCGGATAGCGGGTGTCCCACCTTACAGATATAGTTGTTAGTGGTTATCACGCTGCTGTAACGGCTCTCCTGTCCGTCGGAAAGTCCTGTGACTTTACTCTTGTTGAAAGAGATATTGAAGTTGGTGGTCCATTTGAATTTGCCCTTACCGCCTACAAAGTTTACGGTATTGATAGAAAATTCAAGACCGCGGTTGTTGATACTTCCGATATTTTGTTGTACGGAAGAGAAACCGAGCGAACCGGGCACTTCGGCGTAGAGCAACAGGTCTTTGGTGTCTTTGTTGTAGATATCGATTTCACCGTTGATACGGTTGTTGAAGAAACCGAAGTCCAAACCGATATTCGTTTGGTAGGTAGTTTCCCATTTCAGGTTTCTGTTACCTATCTGACTGTTGTAGATGGCTGAAGTGAGCATATTGTTGAATGCGTAGTTCTGGCCGGTGGCATAGAGCACGGAAGAAGCGTAGTCATTGTAAGTATTGTTGTTACCGGTAGCTCCCCAACCTACACGCAGTTTCAGGTTGGACACGAATGTGTCTTCCAAATTCATGAACGGCTCGTCGGAAAGACGCCATGCAAATGATGCCGAAGGGAAATAACCCCATTTGTTGTAGGGGAAGCGTGACGAACCGTCGGCACGGATGGTAGCGATCAATATGTAGCGTGACTTCCAGTCGTAGTTGAAACGCGCGAAGTAAGACATCAGTTTGCTTTCCACGCTGGTGGTAGTGATGGAGCGGGGAGTACCGCTATCCAATCCCCAGAAACCGAGACTTTCCCATGTGATAAGTCCCGAACCGGCTCCCATCACCGTAGTGCGGTCGCTGGAAAGAGAAGCTCCGAGAAGTCCTGCCAGATTGTGATCGCCGAAACGGCGTTTGTAGTTCAATGTGTATTCGTTGGACCAACTGTTACGGTCTTTGTCGGAGAAATTACCGTTTACACCGCTTGCGGAGTATTTGGGGTCTCCCTGATAGGTATCCGAGTTGTAGAACGTCCGGCGCACATCTTGTCTCCACGTATAGTTGAACGTGGCTTTGAAAGTCAGGTTCTTGATAATATCCCAAGTCAGATACGTATTCAGGTTCAGTTGGCGTGTACGGGTCTGGTCGTATGAGTTCTGTACGGTTTTCATGGGGTTGTACGGATAGTTTCCGCTCTCATCCACCATGTTGTTAATCAGGTCGTCTTTCTCATTATAAGTAACCGGACGGTAAGCGAGTACCTGATAGAGGTAATATTGAGATGTACCGCCGCCCGACTGTGAGGGTGCCGAACCTTTGGACAGGTTATTGGCAAAGTTCATCGTTGCGCCGAACTTTACGGATTTGCTGATGTTCTGGTCGAGAGTAAGGCGTGCTTTTAAGCTCTCGTAAGAGGAGTTGATGATAACGCCTTGCTGGTTATAATAAGAAATACTCGAGCTATAACGGGTGTTTTTACTACCGCCGGAAAGAGATACATTGTGGCTTGTCATGGGAGCGCCCCGATATACCTCGTCTTGCCAGTTATAATAAGGTATGTAATCGTAATCGGCCAATGTACGTTTACGTCCCAATGCTTCGCTATATCCGAAGTAGGTATCGTTCAGCTCTTTTTCGGTCAACATTTCGGTCTGCAACTTCATAAATTGCTTACCGTTCATGATGTCGAGGAATTGAGGCTGTTCCTGCCAGGTAAAGTAACCGTCGTATGTCACGCGGGGAGCACTCTCTTTACCGCGTTTGGTGGTGATGATAATTACACCGTTGGCGCCGCGTGCGCCATAAATGGCGGTTGCGGAAGCATCTTTCAGAATGTCCATGGACTCGATGTCACTCGGGTTATAGGCGGCGGCGTTGGGGTCGTCGGTCGCAAAACCGTCGATAACATACAACGGAGAACCGTCGGAGTTGTCGGAAACCGTATTACTACCGCGGATAACGATGTTCGCTGCCGAACCGGGACGTCCGTCACCGCTTACCACTTGCACACCGGCAACACGTCCGCCTAATGCCTGGTCGAACGATGCGACAGGAGTTTTATTGAGCTCTTCCATGTCTACTTTCGCCACAGAACCGGCAAGGTCGCCTTTCTTGGCGCTACCATAACCGATGGCTACTACTTCATTCAGCATCACGCCGTCTTCTTTCATTACGACATCGATTACTTTATTCTTTCCTACCGGAATTTCACGGGTGGTGTAACCGATAAAGGAGAAAACAAGAATGGCTTTCTGATTAGGTACTTCAATCGAGTATTTGCCGTTTATATCGCTGATAGTACCGATTGTGGTTCCTTTTACAGTAATGTTGGCTCCGATAACTGTTTCTTTAGTCTCATCGGTAACCGTACCTGTAATTTTGATTTGTGCTTGCAGCGCAGTCAGCGAAAGCAGCAAAAAGAATAAAAGAGAACTCGCTCTTTTAAAGCTCACGGAATGGTTTCTTTTCATATTATCAAAAATAAGATTATCTTATGCTGTTTTTTAAATCCGGTGGCAAAGTTATAAATATATGTAAAAACATTCTTCTATAATAGTACAGACAGAGTACATTTTCGTACAAAAATAAAATTGTACATAAAAAGAAAGCCACATCAGAGTATGGTGTAGCTTGTGTAATGACATAAATAAGGCACGAATCGTACAGAATACTACGGATTTTTATTCCTTATCCGTAAGATGCCGTACAATTCGTGCCGGAGTATTTCCTGACTTCTGATTTCAGACTTATACACTCATAAATCCGGAATCATAAATCAAGGAATCATTTGTCTTTTCTCAGTTCTGCAAAGATAAGTCCTTCCAGTTCTTCCGCCAGTTCCGGGTTGTCCAGAATAACTTGTTTGGCGGCGTCGCGTCCTTGTGCGATTTTGGTGTCGTTATAGCTGAACCAGGAACCGCTTTTCTTAACGATACCCAGTTCCGCGCCCAGGTCGATGATTTCTCCTGCGCGCGAGATGCCTTCGCCGAACATAATGTCGAATTCTGCACGACGGAAAGGAGGAGCTACCTTGTTCTTTACAACTTTCACTTTGGTCTGCTTACCGATTACTTCTTCTCCGTTCTTGATAGCCTGGCTTCCACGGATGTCGAGACGTACGGAAGCATAGAACTTCAACGCGTTACCTCCGGTGGTTGTTTCGGGGTTACCGAACATTACACCGATTTTTTCGCGGAGCTGGTTGATGAAGATACAGGTTGTACGGGTCTTGCTTACGGCGGATGTCAGCTTACGCAGCGCTTGTGACATAAGACGTGCCTGCAAGCCTACCTTGTTGTCGCCCATATCGCCTTCAATTTCGGCTTTCGGGGTCAGGGCGGCTACGGAGTCTACCACAATGATGTCGATGGCGGAAGAACGAATCAGTTGTTCTGCAATTTCCAATGCCTGCTCGCCGTTGTCCGGTTGCGAAATCAAGAGGTTATCTACATCTACGCCGAGTTTGGCCGCATAGAAGCGGTCGAAAGCGTGCTCCGCATCGATGAACGCCGCGATGCCGCCCGCCTTTTGCGCTTCGGCGATGGCATGGATCGCCAACGTGGTCTTACCGGAAGATTCCGGACCGTAGATTTCAATGATACGTCCGCGGGGATAACCGCCTACACCCAATGCTACGTTCAGTCCGATAGAACCGGTAGGGATTACTTCTACTTGTTCGACGCTTTCGTCGCCCATTTTCATGATAGAACCCTTACCGAAACTTTTTTCTATCTTATCCATGGCAGCTTGCAGTGCCTTTAGTTTTTCGCTTGCTGCCATATTATTTCCGTTTTCAAAATTAAGTTCGTCTTTCTTTGCCATATAAAATAAATAATTAGTGTTTAGTGGTTAGTGATCGGTGGTGAATGATTAATGAGCGGGATCGCACGGCATTAATCACTGACCGTTGCTCACTAATCTTTATTACAGGATTTGTGCGGCGTGGTCTTTGGTCTTTACTTCCTTGGGCGTGATGATACGCTCGATCACTCCTTCTTCATTAATGATAAAGGTGGTGCGGAAGGTGCCCATATATTTACGTCCGTACATGCTCTTTTCACCCCATACACCGAATTGCTCTACCAGTTTCTTGTCTGTGTCTGCAATAAGGGTAAAGGGCAGGTTGTTCTTTTCGATAAATTTTTGGTGAGACTTCTCGTTGTCTACGCTGACTCCGATAACTTCATAACCGGCCTTGCGCAAGTCGGCATAGTTGTCGCGCAGGTTGCAGGCTTGCGCCGTACAGCCTGAAGTTGAGTCTTTTGGATAAAAGTAAAGTACTATTTTCTTTCCTTTATAATCGCTCAGACGAATTTCTTCGCCTTTTTCATTGATACCCAGTATTTCGGGCGCTTTATCTCCTACGTTCATATAAATTAAAAATTAAGAATTAAGAATGAAGAATTACCATGCGGCGTGTGTTGTGCAACCAAATTCTTCATTCTTAATTCTTCATTAAACTAAATTTCCAGGTCTCCGTCAACTACTTCATGCCAAGGCAATCCTTGCTTGTTAAGCTGTTCCATGAACGGATCGGGATCGAATTCCTCCACATTCCATACGCCCGGTTTCTTCCACAGGCCTTTGAGGAACATCATGGCGCCAATCATGGCGGGAACGCCGGTTGTGTAGCTCACGCCCTGCATGCCTGTTTCCTTGTAAGCTTCCTGGTGGCTGCAATTGTTGTATATATAATAGGTGTGTTCCTTGCCGTCCTTCAAACCGCGGATACGGCAACCGATGGAGGTTTCGCCTTCGTAATTCTCGCCCAAATCCTGCGGGTTGGGGAGTACGGCTTTCAGGAATTGCAGCGGAACGATTTTCATACCGTTGTATTCCACCTCGTCGATACGTGCCATGCCGATGTTTTGGATAACACGCAGGTGCGTAAGGTATTCTTGTCCGAATGTCATCCAGAAACGTGCACGCTTGATGGTGGGGAAGTTCTTTACCAGAGATTCCAGTTCTTCGTGATAAAGAAGATAAGAGTCACGCGGTCCGATGTTCGGGTAGGTGAGCGCTTTATGGATTTCCAGCGGCCGGGTGGTTACCCACTCGCCGTTTTCGTAATAACGTCCGTTCTGGGTGATTTCGCGAATATTGATTTCCGGATTGAAGTTGGTTGCAAACGCTTTATGATGATTTCCCGCATTGCAGTCCACTATATCCAGGTATTGAATTTCATCGAAGTGATGCTTGGCGGCGTAGGCGGTATATATGCCGCTTACACCCGGGTCGAAACCACAACCGAGGATAGCTGTCAGTCCGGCGTCTTCAAAACGTTTTTTGTATGCCCATTGCCAGCTGTATTCAAAGTGAGCGACGTCTTTCGGCTCGTAATTGGCCGTATCCAGATAATTCACTCCGCTTTTCAGACAGGCTTCCATGATAGTAAGGTCTTGATAGGGGAGAGCCACATTTATGACGATTTCAGGTTTGAAACTATTGAAGAGCGCCACCAGTTCGTCCACGCTGTCTGCATCTACCCGGGCGGTTTTGATGTTAGGGTTACCGATTGCTTTCACAACGGCGTCGCATTTGGATTTGGTGCGGCTGGCAATCATGATTTCTGTGAACACATCCGGATTTTGAGCCACTTTGTGCGCAACAACGGTACCTACACCGCCTGCACCGATAATAAGAACTTTACCCATTTCTTCTACTTACAAAAGTTTTAAATATGATTATCATTTTTTCAAAGAGCAAATATAAGGCTTAATTCTCAGATAAACATTAAAATCCTGCTAAATACTTTGGGGAAAGTACTGCTATTTCTAAACAAAGGGTTTGCTTTTGGGTTATTTTACATATCTTTGTTCCGTAAAAATTAACTTAAACAAAAAATAGCAATGAAGAAAGTATTTGTTTCCCTTTGTATGGCGGCTACTCTGGTGGGGTTGTCATCGTGCGCTTCGACTAAAAATGCCGCAACTCTCTCTTCTCTGAGTGGCGAGTGGAATATTATTGAAATAAACGGCAGTGCGGTCGTGCCCGCTCCGAATCAGGAATTCCCTTTCATCGGTTTTGACACAAAGACCGGAAAAGTCTATGGAAACAGCGGTTGCAACCGACTGATGGGCTCTTTCGACGTGAATGCCAAGCCCGGACAGATAGACCTGGGAGCGCTGGGAAGTACCCGCATGATGTGTCCTGACATGACAGTCGAAAAGAATGTGTTGGCCGCTTTGGGGCAAGTAAAGAAATATAAGCAACTGGGCAAAGAGAACATGGCGTTGTGCGGTTCTTCCAACCGTCCCCTTATCGTGTTGCAGAAGAAGGAAGCTTCTTCCAAGTTGTCCGACCTGAATGGCAGATGGATAATCAGTGAGGCCGGCGGGCAGGCTATTCCTTCCGGAATGGAGAAACAGCCGGCTATCGAGTTTGACATTGCGGAAAAACGGATGCACGGTAATGCCGGATGTAACATCATCAACGGTTCTTTTGATGTGGATGATGCAAATCCTGCGGCCATTTCGTTCCCGAGAGTCATCAGCACTATGATGGCATGCCCTGATATGGAAGTGGAAGGCCGGGTCTTGAAAGCGTTGAATTCCGTTCAGTCTTTCGGTAAGCTGGCAGGCGGCGGTATGGGCTTCTATGACACGGATAATAACCTTGTGATGGTATTGGTAAAGAAATAACAGGCCTTTGTCTGTTATTCAATATAAGATTCCACGGATTTCACAGATTTATTTTATTCTTTATTCTGTGAAATCCGTGGAATTTGCGCTTAATAAAGAAACAAACAGTAAGTGTTTCTTATTTTTACATATTCCCTTTTTTTCTCAGTCCGGCACGTATGCGGCTTAATGATTGCGGAGTGATATACAGGTATGAAGCCAGGTATTTCAGCGGTACATCCTGCAATAGTTCCGGGTTCTCTTCCATTAATGTAAGATAACGCTCTTTGGCGGTAGGCGGCGCCCCATAAGCCAGTGTCGAAGCGTCTACTGACAATATTTCACGTTCAAAAATCTTTCTGCCGAAGTTTGCCATCTCGATAGAGTGTGCGAACAGAGCTTCCAATTTGACTTTACTGATGCAATAGGCTGTACTGTCGTTTACAGACTCGATATTGACCTGAGACGGTTTGTCGTCCACATAGCCCCATGAAGAGAATGCGGCATCACCGGGACTGACGAACCATAAGGAGTTTTCCGTTCCGTCTGCCAGATAGTATGCCCGCCATATACCTTTCTTTATGAGGTAGAAATTAGAATTCCGTTCTCCTTTCTCTATTATGAGCTCTCCTTTGGAAAAAGCAACTTCTTCCATATGAGACAATAGCTCAAATAAACTTTTCTCGGGCAGTTTATACTTCTTGCAGAATTTCTTTAGCATGATTTCCATGCTGCAAAGATATTGATTTTTCCTTGCCATTTCTTTTCCTGCCTATATAAATAATGAGTATGAAAAGAGCGGTCAACAGTTCCGCCAGCGGGGTAGCCAGCCAAATTCCCGGTTTACCCAGCAACAGCGGAAGTCCGTAAAAGCAGAGTGTCAGTAGGATAAATCCGCGCAGCAGCGTGATGAAAGTGGCGTATTTGGCACGTTCCACACTCTGAAAATAGCCGATGGAAACTATGTTAACCGCAAAAAACACGAAACCGGATGCATATAGGGGCAAACCTTTCACTGCTATGTCATAGGCAGGATAACTCTGGTCGATGAACATGGCGACAATCTCCCGGCTGCAGAATATTGTAATCAGCGCAAAGCATATTCCGCAACCAATGGCTGTCTTTAAGGCGAGCAGGTAGGCTTGGCGTACACGCGGCGTTTCGTTGAGCCCGTAATTGAAGCTGATAATAGGCTGCGTCGACTGCGCAATGGCATTGTATACCATAAATATAATCGGGAAGAAGTAGCAGGCAATGCTGAATGCCGCCACACCGTCTTCTTTCAAATAATGAATGAATACAAGGTTGCCGACAAACATCATGCAGGCAATCGCCACTTCACACAGAAAGGCGGATGAACCCAACCGGCACATATAACCCACATTGCGTTTCATCAGCTTCATGCTGTTGCGGCTGAGCTTCACCGGATAGAACCGCAGGGCACAGCTGCGCCGTGCGAGATAGACAATAATCATCAGCGCTCCCACCGTCGTTCCTATGGCACTTGCGAAAGCAGCGCCGAACATCCCCCAGCCGAAGGGGAAAATAAACAGATAATCGAGTATGATATTCAGAACGGCGGCAACTATATTGCACAACATGGCGAAATTGGGTGAACCGTCCAGTCGCAGGAAAAACATTCCCGAATTAAGCAGGGCCGTAAAAGCGGAGAATGGCACGAACCAGCGCATGTATTCTACTGCCAAAGGTTCGAGCCGTTCCGAACCGCCTAACAGATGTACCACTTGCGGCGCAAACAGGCAAAACAGGGTGGAAGTGCATATCAGCAACAAGGAGGATACCACTATGGATTGTGTAATGTTGATACGTGCCACTTTGGGCTTATTGTGCGACAAGTGGATGGAAGCCACCACAGATGCTCCTACGCCGAACATCAGGCCGATGCCGGTGGAGAATAACCATAGCGGCGCCACGATGTTAACGGCGGCAAGGGCATCGCTGCCTATACCTTTTCCCACAAAGATACCGTCGGTAATGACGAATAATGCGGAAAATATCATTCCCAGTACGGTAGGGAGCAGTAATTTGCGGAATAATGCCGCAATGTCCATGTTCTTGAAGTCAATGCTGTCTCTCATCTTTTCCATAATCTTCAGTCTTCTATATATTATTGTAATCTGTTTCTTCGTTTAAGAAGTCCGGCTGCTAATGTTTATTTGTTCCACCGTGGGGAAGTTTTCGTTCCACCGTGGAGAAACTTGTGTTCCATCATGGAGAAGTTTCTGTTCCACCGTGGTGGAACGAATAAATAGTAGCAATGCCTCTCTTTAGACAGTGTTTTGATTTTATTTCGGCTTTCCTCTGAGAAAGCCTGAAAAAAGAAAATCAAAATACTTGTCTTAACTGTCTCAAACACTTTCTTTTCTTTTTCGGGGGGCAAAAGTAGGACTTTTGAACGGGATAGAAATTAACAAATGATAATTTCCGACAGAAAAAATATATTTAACTCTGCCAAACTGACAGGCAAACTGTCACATTCATAATTCTGCCGTCTCCTTGAACAATTTGGCACGACGTTTGTCTTTTTATTGGCGTCTGCCAACGAGGCGGACACCGAAACTGAATAATAACAAATAAAATAATAACGATCATGGGAAAAATTATTGGTATTGACTTAGGAACAACAAACTCTTGC